>Ga0213861_10001930_pt1 | contig 18248 bp, 14 predicted proteins | sample PICome_4_FD_160110 | JGI IMG/M metagenome (GOLD analysis project Ga0213861, IMG submission 160110) | Coastal seawater microbial communities near Pivers Island, North Carolina, United States - PICO131 | ecosystem: Environmental > Aquatic > Marine > Coastal | place: USA: North Carolina... | reverse complement strand
CCATCGAGCGACGTTTGAGCCCCCTGCGCTGTTACCCGAAGATGTGGCTATTTTGCAATACACCGGTGGCACGACGGGTGATCCACGTGGCGCGATGTTGACGCATCGAAATGTGGTGGCCAATATTTTGCAAGTTGAAGATATCGCTGATCCTGTTTTGCGTGATGTGCTGCCCAATCCCCTCACCATGTTGACGGCTTTGCCGCTCTACCACGTCTTTGCCATGACAGTGTGTGCGTTTTACGCCTTGCACGCCGGCATGAGGGTTGTCTTGGTGATTAATCCCCGTGACTTGCCCGCACTCATTGATCTCTGGAAAAAAGAGTCACCGCACGTTTTTCCAGCGGTTAATACGTTGTATGCCGCGTTGCTGCGGCAAAGCGCCTTTGAGCAAGTTGATTTTTCACGTTTGCGAATTGCGTTGGGTGGTGGCATGGCAGTCCATCCCACGGTGGCGCAAAAATGGCAGGAACTGACCGGTAAAACCATCGTTGAGGGCTATGGCATGTCAGAGACATCGCCTGTGATTTGTGCCAATCCCACTGATTGCACTGTTTTTTCAGCGACGGTGGGTTTGCCGTTACCGCAAACCACGGTTTTGATTGTTGATGATGCGCAGCAACCATTGCCCGATGGTGAGGTCGGTGAAATTGCGGTCAAAGGGCCGCAAGTCATGCAAGGTTATTGGCGAGCACCAGCTGCGACCGCCGCCGCTATCACGCAAGACGGTTTTTTGTTAACCGGCGATTTGGGGTTTCGCGATGCGCAAGGCTTTATCAAGATCGTAGACCGCAAAAAGGACATGATCGTGGTGTCTGGGTTTAATGTCTATCCCGCTGAAATCGACCAAGTGTTTGCGGCTCATCCTGCGGTACTGGATTGTGCTGCTGTGGGCGTGGCTGATGACGTAACAGGGCATGCGATACGGCTTTTTGTGGTGGCGGATCAAACGGTGGTTGATGGCTTGACCGAACAAGGCTTGAAAGAATGGGGGCGTGGGCAACTGACAGGCTACAAGTGCCCAAAAACAGTGGTCTTTGTTGACAGCCTGCCAAAAAATACCGTTGGTAAAACGCTGAGGCGCTTGCTCATTGCGCCGACGAAGTCAGGTGTTTGAGGGCTGTGGCGAACCGTACCGCTAAAAAATCAGCGGTTAAACACGGGCATCATGGCCGGCTGTATCAAGCCCAGAAACTCGTCTTTGAGTGCTGGTGGGATCGCCAAAACCCGACCACTTTCTGGCCAGCTGGCTTTAGGATCGTAGGGGTCGTTAACCCAAGCGCCAGCCTCACGGGCGATGACGGTGCCTGCGGCCACATCCCAAGACTGGATGCCTTGTTCCCAGTAGGCGTTCACGCGACCGCAGGCCACCCAAGCGAGATCGAGTGCGGCCGATCCTTGTCGTCGCACACCACGACTGTGCAAGAGCACTTCTTTTAAAGCCACAAAATAAGGGTCTATGTAGGAGAAGTCGCGCATTGGGATGCCAATGGCGATCAAAGCCTCAGCCAGGCTTTCGATCCGAGCCGCTTGAATGCGGTGGCCGTTGCACCAGGCACCCACGCCGTGCATGCCAGTAAACATTTCTTCGCGGTTGGGGTCGTAAATAACACCCAGAATCGGTGTGTCGACCGCCAAAGGATTGCCCATGGCGTCAGACGCCCCGGCATGCGCCACCAAACCAATAGATACAGCGTAGTGCTCAACGCCATGTAAGTAATTGGTTGTGCCATCAAGCGGGTCGATGTACCACGTCAGTTCAGCACCTCGAGCGCCGCCGGATTCTTCACCAATGATGCCGATGTGTGGTGTGGCTTGACGCAGCATGTCGATCACCACATCTTCTGACTCTCGGTCAGCCTGTGATACCAAGTCGTTGCGACCCTTGTGATCAATCACCAAGTCATTGGGCGAGGTGCGGTGTTGCTGCAAAATAGCAGCGCCGGCGTGAGCCGCACGCACCGCTGCATCAAGATAGTCGGATAATGGAAACATAGTCGCTTTTAAGTTTGGCCAAAAAAATGCGGGTGACGGTTTTATTGAAGCGTCATCAAAGTGTCAATTCGTATAGCTTGCCCGCGAGTGATGACAGGCTTGTTAAAGAAAACAACCCAGATCACCATAAAGTAACAAAGAGTCGGAAAAAAAACACAAAAGACAGGAAAGTCTCATGCAAAGCGGTTCAGGCTCGCAGTTTGGTTTGTGGTTACAGGATGACTTGGCGCAAGGATGGCTTGTGGCGCACGCTCAGGCCAACAGACCCATGGTATGTCTGGACCTCGCGGCCGACGCGAGGACTAGCCTCACGCGTATGACTCAAGTCTTGGCCGAGTGGGTCAAGACGCCGGGCCTGGCCGCACTGCATTGGGTTTGGGTGGGGGCGCCCGAACAATGGCCAGAGGAATGGCCCAATCAACGCCCCGAAACCATTCAAAGCGATTTAAGGTTTCCGAGCGCGCACTGGCCACCGCCTTTGCCGGGTATTCATCGCTGTTGGTCTAAGCAAGGTTTGAGATCCGTGAGCCTGACCATCGGTCTGAGCGACCCCGGTCAACTGATTAATGAATTGATGCTCAGCGCTGACTGGCTCATGGTTGACACAAAACAGGCCAGCGCTTCGTTGGCTCACTTGTCTCATTTGGTACATCCTCTAACCCATTGGCTGTCGGTGTCTGATGATGTTGTCAAGCCGATTTCGGTTGGTGCTGTTGAACAAACAGCAAACCGAACAACAAAACCAGCCGTAGACCCTTTGCTGGCATGGACGCAAGCGCAACAAAAAGCAGGCGATCAAGTGACAGCATCAAACCGTCGCGCGGTGGTGATTGGTGCTGGCATCAGTGGTTTAACGATGGCAGCTGTTTTGGGGGCGCGAGGTTGGAAAGTCGAGGTTTTAGACCCGCATCCACCCGGCACAAACAGTCGTCATGCGTCGCATTTGGCTGCAGCGCTCACACCGGTGGTCTCTGGTGATGACAACGAGCGATCGCAGTTGTCACGGGCTGGTGCACTTGCGGCCGACCGGTTTTGGGCGGCGCTACCGACTGTCATTGGTCATCGATGCGGTGCGCTGCAGTTGCAACGGCCGCAAACGCTAAAGCGTTGGGTTGATTTAGAGGCTGTCAGCGAGGCGTTTGCCATGCCACAGTGGGCTTGCTGGGTCGATGCCCAAGACGCCAGTGACGCCGCGGGTATGGCGCTTGCGCGCGGTGGACTTTGGATGCCCGGTGGCTGGCTCATACAAGTGGCGCGATTGCTTGAAGTTTTGGCGCAAATGCCTGGCGTCAATGTGATCGCAGGCCACGCCAATCGCTTGCGTCGCCAGGCCGGTATTTGGCAAGTCATCGATAGCTCGGCACAGGTTTTGGCACAAGCCCCGTTGGTGATCATGGCCAATGCTGCCGACACCACCGCATTGTTGCAGCGATCAACATTTTGGCCGATTGACGACGTCGGTACTAAGTTTCGGTTGACAGGTTTGCATCAATTGGCTGGGGAGGTGACTTGTTTACCAGCTCAAGTGCTTGGGGGTGGACCGGCTTGTATTGTTGGCGGCGATGGTTACGTTTTACCGGCCGTGGATGGTTGGTGCGTTTCTGGTGGGACTTATGTGCGTGAGCTCAGTCAAACGCAGTGCACCCCAGAGGGCCGTCAGACCAACATCCAGAGGGCCGCAGCGTTACTGAATATGCCGTTGTTGGTTGATCGCTTGCAAACTGACGATCTACCCGGTTGGGCTGGGTTTCGGGCGGTTTTGCCAGGTCGTTTGCCCGCACTCGGACCGCTGGCAAGTGCGGGCTGCGAAGGCCTTTGGATGCAAACAGCGGGTGCATCAAGGGGCTTAACGTGGTCTGTTTTGGGGGCAGAGCTGGTTGCTGACGCCCTGGAGGGCGCGCCCTTGGCATTGCAAAGATCGCTCTTAAATCACCTATTACCGGGCATTTAGCGCCTATTTTCTAGGAATTTAACGCTCGCTAAGGGTTTAAATCCGATTTAATTTGCCTTCGGAGTTTATAAAAACGATTAAATCCGTCAAAATAGAGGTTTGGCTGGTCAACTTTGCGCAACCTACATGAATCTTGAATCATTAAAACTCCTTCAGAGCTCTCCCTCAAAAGTGATTTTTGATGCTGGCTCAGGCACGAGGCTCGTGATTGAGCCGCATGCGCCTGGCATGTATCGCATCCGATTCGGTGCCGAGGCGAGCGTGGCGACGGACTCCCCCACGAGTGCACGCGCTAAGTTACATGCGGATCTCTTAGTGGCGCGACCAGAAGCTATTTTTGAGATGGAGACCGAGGCGTTACCAAACCACACGGGTTGGCGTTTGGCGCAAGCCGATACGGCCTTAGTTATCGGTCAAGCCCCATTTGGCATATCGGTTATGCGCGGTGAGCAAGTGTTACTTGCGCTGACAGAAGACGGTATCAGCAACGAAGAGGAACACTGGTCATTTGGTTTTCCATTGAAAGCCCATGAATCCATTTATGGCTTGGGTCAGACACTGACCGATTTGAACCGTCGGGGCGAATACGTCGTTTCTGACGATCCCGAGCACCGAGCTTTGCCTTTCGCTTGGAGCCCATCCGGGTGGGGTATTTACATCAACACCATGGGGCGTGTTGACCACGACGTGGCGCACTCAGATCCATCCACCTATGAGATACATGCTCAAGCGCAAGTGTTGGACCTGTTTTTATTGGCAGGTGATCCCAGTGAGATGCTTAATCAGTACACCGCCCTGACCGGTCGTGCGGGCCAACCCTCGCTTTGGGCGTTCGGTGCGTGGCTTAAGCAGCCCCCCAATTGCACGCTGACCGAACTGCTCGAGAAGGTTGAGCAAGTTCGTACCCGCGGCGTGTGTTTAGATACCGTTATGCTTCGAGCGCCAATGGCGTGGCGATTCCAAGACGCAAAGTTGTCCGTCGAGTGGGACAGCAGTCGCTTTCCGGATCCCAAACAAGTGTTAGAACTGTTCGCCAAACGGTCGATTCAGGTCTGTTTAACAACTTTACCGGCCATCGAAACGGGCACCAACACGTTTGAAGAGCTTGAGGATCGGGGCTGGTTGTTGGCGCATGAAAGCGGCCAGGCTTGTGTGTTCAAAGGCAACGAAGTAACCAATGGTAAAGACTTTGGGTTGCTCGACTTGACTTATAAAGACATTTATCAGCAGTGGGTGGAAAGACACCGACAGTTGGCTGAAGATGGCATCAGTGCGGTTCGTTGCGATGTGCCGTTTGAAATCCCAGCAGATGTGACTTCGCGTGGTGGTGAGATGGGATCGCGCTTGCAGGCCCTGTATCCCATGCTGGTTCGCCAGTCGCTCTATGAAGCCTGCGCCGGCCACAAAGTGCCCCCAGAAGGCGTTGTGCTCACAAACGATTTAACAGCGGCTGCGCAGCGCTATCCATGGCAGGCACCCGTGCCGGTTGAGCCAACATGGGACGGCTTGCGCCAGACGATTGCGGCAGCACTGTCAGTGGGAGCAAGCGGTGTGCCGCTTCAGATGCATGCGGTTGGCAGCGAAGCGGGTGACCCTCAAAACCTTGACACCGAGTTGTACCTGCGCTGGCTAGCCATGGCGGTTTTTTCTGGCAATCTGCAATTTGAAAACTTGGCTGAGCTCGAATCACCCCAATGGAACGACACTTCACGCGAGTATTTTGCACAGTGGATGCAGTGGCGCTATCGATTGGTGCCCTACATTCTGGGGGCAGTCGAAGACGCTGGGCGTACCGGTTTGCCGGTGCAACGCTCGATGGCCATGTGCTTTGCCAATGATCAAGAGGCCCATCGGTGGGACTCACAATACATGCTGGGACCCGCCTTATTGGTGGCGCCGTTGACCAAACCCGGTCGACTGACGCAAGTGTATCTGCCGGCCGGTGATGCGTGGTGGGATTTAAGTACCGGTTGGCGTTATGAAGGCGGCGCAGTGCTTGAAATGGATGTTGGCTTCGATAGCTTGCCTGTCTTTGGGCGCGAAGGCCACATGCTCTGTTTGGGGCCGATCGCGCCCAATACCAGTGAATTCAACTCAGCCCGAATTCTCGATGAAGTTTGGATGTTCGGTATGCCCGTGCATAACCCAGTGGTCATGCGCAATAAAATCCGTGTCATGCAAATGCAGGGATCCAGTTATATCAAGGGCCTAGAAGGTTTAAAAATCTTGCCGTCAGAAGGTTTAGAAGTCAAACGCAGGGGAGCCGAAGTGCGTATCTCCCGAGCACGTTAAGACAACATCAGTACCATGAGTCTGGGTCGCCTGCGACATCTCGCTTCTCGGACCCCGAATACGCTAGGCATTTTCATTGTTGGCCTGTTTCTTGTTTTATTGGGTTCGGGGCCGGCCCGCTCGGCCATGGCTGCTGCGCCAACCAATCTGATTCAATCACAAGCCTACTACGTTGACCCCACTGGCGAACTGACGTTCGCGCAGGTTCAAAACAAAACCTTCACGCCCTACACCGGCATTTTGGCCAAGGGTTATACCAGTGGGGCGTTTTGGCTCAAGATTCGGATTGATCCGGCTCTGGTTGTGGGGTCATCCAGTCCAGGTGGTGGCTTTTCCATAGGGCAATTTAGGCAAAGGCCAGAGGAGCTGGTGGTGCGAGTACGGCCCACTTATTTGGACGACATTCGCCTATATGACCCACTTGAGCCCAATCGTCCTGAACGCCTCGCGGGCGATAGTCACCCTTGGCTGCTGGATGAATTCAGATCGTTTAATCACGGGTTTGTGATTCCCAAGGGAAACGAGCCTAGAGATATTTGGTTACGTTTACAGTCCACTAGCACCATGCTGGTAGGCGTGGATGTTTATCCGTACGACGTAACGGCAGGGCTTGAACGCCGGCAAGAAATGATTAACAGCATCGACGTGGTGTTGGTTTTGTTTTTCATTTTTTGGGGAGGACTGCTTTTCTTTATGCGTCCCGACCGGGTTGTGGGCGCCTTTTTAGTGGCGATGGTCGTGTCTTTCTTTTTTGCGACGAATTACATGGGTTACTACCGGATCTTTTTTGCTGACGACTTGCCGGTGGGGTTTAGCAATCACGCCTACTCTGTTCTGGTCATGATGATGCCTGCGGCCTACATGTTGTTCCATCGCCAATTGCTATCTGAATACAAGCCCCCGCGTTGGATGTTTCAGCTTTTACTCTTGCCTCAGTATTACGTCGTGATTGGATTGGTTCTTTTTTTTGGTGGCTTTCCAACCTTGGCGCTTGCCCTTAATGCGCTACTGGCTGTGGCGGGATTGATTTGGATCTGTATTATTTTATTGGTGGGTGTGAAACAACCCGTGGCATCCGAAGATCAACCGCCTTTAATATCCAAATACTGGTTGTTGGCTTATTACCTTGTCTTGTCATGGGTTTATGCTTTGCTCACTTTGCCCGCATTTGGTTTGATAGAGCCAACCTCAACGTCCTTGGGAAGAAGTATTGTTCAAAGTGTGGTGTCCTTAGGTGCGTTGGCTGGGATCGTTTTTTTACGGGGTCGTTTGTTAGAGCAGAGTCGTCAGCGTACGTTAGCTGCCGCTGAACAATCGGCGAGTTTTGAAAAAAATAAGCGTCAAGAGCAAGATGAGTTTTTTGCGATGCTAACGCATGAAATTCGCACGCCATTAACGGTGATGGCCTACGCCGCCCAAACCCCGATGCCAGACGGTCAGTTAAGCGGCCACGTGAAGCATGGGATCGAAGAAATTGATCAAATCATTGAACGTTGTGTTCAAGCCGATCGGGCTGACCAAGGCCGTGAGACATTGCGCTTAGAAATAGTCGCCGTGATTGATTTGATCGAGGCCGCACTCAAGGGGTTTTACCCCAAGAGGATCAAGCGTGATATTGAGCCAGTGGCGCTTGAGTTGATAACCACTGACCCGTCTCTTTTTCAAATTGTGTTGACTAACTTGATTGACAATGCGTTGAAGTATTCGCCACCATTGTCATCGATTGATCTTTTGGCGCGAGCCCAATCGCTTGATGGACGTGAAGGCATTAGCTTCACGGTCATCAATACCGAGGGACCTGCTGGCGCACCAGATACCAGCAAAATGTTTGACAAGTACTACAGAGCGCCACGAGCCAGAAAAATCACTGGTTCTGGGCTTGGCTTGTTTGTGGCGAAATCATTTGCCGTTAAGATAGGCGGCGAATTGCGCTATCAAGCTACCAATAATCAAATAAGGTTTGAATTATGGATGCCAGTCTCGAAATCCTGATTGTCGAAGACCACGACAATTTAAGAGAGATGTTGAAGAGCCATCTATCACAGCACGGACACCTTGTCCGTGGTGCCGCTGATGCGGCAGGCCTTGATGAGCAGATGGCGCGTCACAGTTTTGATGTGGTGGTGCTTGATTTAAATCTACCCGACGAAGACGGCTTAAGTATTGCCAAGCGGCTTAGGGGTATTTATCCGCAGTTGTACATCATCATGATGACAGCGAGAAACGCCAGTGCTGATCGGATTGCAGGCTACGAAAGCGGAGCCGATGTTTACATCACCAAGCCTTCATCAGGCGAAGAGTTGGTGGCTGCGATCAACAGCTGGCGTCGCCGAAAGACGTCGGCCCAAGCGGTTGAGCCGAAGATTCAATTTCATGTGCAGTCGCGTGAGCTTGTGGGTACCAAGCGCGTGTCGCTGGGTTCAGCCGAAACGATAATTCTGCAGTGCCTTTGTTTGGCACCCAATTTACGCATTGAATACTATCGATTGATTGAGCTTTTAGACCTAGAGGTTGATGCCAAAGGCAAGGCCACGCTTGAAGTTCACATGGCTCGCCTGAGAAAAAAACTACTCCAAGTCGGTTGCTTAAAGCCCGCTATTAAGGCCATTCGTAAAGAAGGTTATCAGTTGGTCGAGACAGTCGTGATTATTTAACGGCCAGTAGTACTGAGTTTTATTCTTTGTAGCTTGGATCCATGCGATCCAGTTTTCTGAGAAGGGCGGGCCACTCCATCACACCAAATGGACGGCGTGTGCCAGGCTGGTAATTGTCCCAGGTGGCTTCAAGAACGTCCTCTGGCACTTTGGAGAAAGGGGTATTGCAAGCCATGGCAGCCAATTGGGAGTGGCAGGCGAGCTCGATGCGATGCATCCAGTTAAACGCTTCCGCGATGGTGCGCCCGACCGTTAGGGCGCCGTGATTGCGCAAAATGAGCGCCTCTGACGTACCCAAATCAGCCACCAACGATTCCTTCTCATTATCGTCGAGCACCACGCCTTGATAGTCGTGATAGCGAACCTTTAAAAAGCGCATGGCGGTTTGAGTGAGCGGCAGCAACCCACATTCAAGTGACGACACCGCCATGGAAGCCCAGCTGTGGGTGTGAATGACGCAACCGACATCATCGCGGGCTTCATGGATGGCGCTGTGGATCACCGCGCCGGCTCGGTTGATGCCGTATTTCAAGTCACCGAAGTCAGGCGACGTCAAAATATTACCGTCGTGATCGACCTTTAAGAGGCTAGACGCAGTGATTTCTTCATACATCATGCCGTAGGGATTGATGAGATACGTGCCATGCTCACCGGGTACCCGTGCTGAGATGTGGTTGGCAGCCATGTCAGAAAGGCCATAAAAATCAACCAAGCGGTAGCAAGCAGCCAAATCAACACGGGCTTGCCACTCTTGGGCTGAGACCTTGTCCTTGAGACTGGCAATGATCAATCGACCTTCATTTTGCATGGGATATCTCCTTATCCATCTGTGCGTTATTTGTCGTAAAGCTTACCCCATGGCGTAAGATAATTGGCTTGTGTGTCGTGAGATGGCAATCGATACAGAGCAGTCGTTTAAACATGCTGACGTTGTCGTCGCTAAGGCACCTGACTCTGCGTGGTTCTTAAGTCAACCCTATCTGGATATAGCCGCCAATGAAAGCGTATTTTATTGACCCCCTAAAAAGTGAAATCCGTGCCATCGACCTTACAAACGGCGATGATGAGGCCAAGCAGTTGCTTGGTGCCAAAGCCATTGAGTTCGATGAAATTGCTACTGGTGGTGATCGCTTGTGTTTTGATGAGGACTGCTTCATCACACAAAAACCAGGGCGGTTTCAGCTCGACACCCTCGCGCCCGTGGCAGGCAGTGCCTTGCTCGTGGGTGCGGCTGCGGCTGATGGCGGGCTGACAGACGTCTTAATTGACCAAGAGGCATTGCGCGCTCGCATTAAGTTTTTGTCTTGATCGGTGGAAATAGGGTGATGTTGGTGTCTTTTAGAAGCAAGAACCGAGCGATTTGACAGATAAATTCTGTAAAGTCATAATAGCGGGCTTGGGTCGGTAGCTCAGTTGGTAGAGCAGCGGACTTTTAATCCGTAGGTCCCGGGTTCGAATCCCGGCCGACCCACCAGTATCAGAGAATCCCAGTCAGCGAGAGTTGGCTGGGATTTTTGTTGTGTGGAGTCATCACTACACCAAGTCCTGGTGGCGTTAGGTATGTTGTAGTCTAAGGGTCTTAACGCCAGACAAGGTTTTAGACGATTTCGCAGCCTGTCTTGCCTGCCAAAGATCGTAGGCGGTTTGCTGGTCAAGCCAAACCTCGGCAGCACCACCGTTGTTACGGCCGAGCCAACGCTCGATGCGTAACGCCATTGCTGGGCTAATTGATGCGCGACCGTTCAATACCTTGGATAAGGTCGTCCGATCTACGCCCAGTTGAACTGCCGCCTCGCTGACAGATAGCCCTAAAGCAGGAAGAGTGTCATCTCGCAACGTCAGTCCGGGGTGAGGGGGGTTAAACATAGTGCTCATATGTGTGCCTCAATGATAGTCCTGGTAATCGACAAGCACTGCATCGCCGTCTTCAAACGTAAAAGTTAAGCGCCAGTTGCCATTGACGCTTACTGACCAATGTCCAGCCAGTGGGCCTTTTAATGAATGCCAGTTCCAACCGGGGCGATTCATGTCTTCAGCACGTCTGGCAGAGTTGAGGGCCGATAGCTGACGGGCTAGTCGAGGCGCGTGTGCCGCTTGAATGCCTGCCCGAGAACCAGTGGTAAAAAAACGCTGTATACCTTTGTGCCTGAAGTGTTTAATCATGGGGAATTGTAGCGCGTAACGCCACGCGCATCAACAGTTAAATGTATGACCGCTAAAAATACTAGACGTGGGATAGTGTTAGCAGTAATCGGTTGCAGCTTACACACTTTGCTGCACACCGTTTCTGTGGTGAGATAACCTCTTGAACAAAGCGTGTCATTTCTATCGGCCCTACTTTTAATCCGTTGGTCCCGGGTTCGAGTCCCGGCCGACCCACCAAGATTTATATATTAAATCAATGCGTTACGTGTTTTTGTAATGCATTTCTAAAGCGAATTTCTGCTTACACACCGCTTGCACACTCTGCAGGCGGTTTTCTTTTGTGCGCACGGTATGTGATTGCCCTTTTTGCGCACTGAAATTACAGTGCTTTTATGCCTGAAAAAGCTGCAACCACCCACGTTTTAATGCCCAATGAGCTCATCGTCTATGGACGCGAGCGCAGCCGGCCTTTTCGCCGACTTGATCAAAATCGCGCTTCGCCCCTGAATCCAAGCTCAGATACCGGGGTGGAATCTGGACAGATTGCAGGCAACAGCACACTAACTATCAATTGTCAGTGACACAGACGTCGGCCGACGTCACATGGCACCAGCCAGGTCAGACACGGATTAGGTGCCTATCAAAAATAGTCACTGGTTGGAACCTTTTACCAATTGTTGGATTAGGTTACTGACTGTATGTGTGCGGGATACGGGTACTATTCTTATCCAAAATTCCGATAGATCTAGTTTTCTTGAGACATGGTGTGTATGCAACCGAAGTTTTGTAAAAACCGTTTTATTCGTAGTTTCTTGGTTGCTGGGTCAATCGCGCTAACGAGCACCCCAAGCGTTGCCCAACCAACACCGTCGGATTTTGAGACACCAGAGTTCTACGCCAACTGGGGACTTGATCCGATACGTGCCCAATATGCCTGGTCGCAAGGCTTTACTGGTGCCGGTGTCAAGCTAGGCATTGCCGATGACCCCATACAACTGTCTCATCCGGAGTTTGCGGGGCGAGTATACGAGCCTGTGCCTTTTCCGCCGTTTCCTCTGCCTGGTTATCCAATTCCCGAGCATGGCACGCATGTAACGGGTATTGCGGCAGCGGCTCGAAATAATGTCGGCATGATGGGCGTGGCATTTGATGCATCGATTGCCGCCACACGTGGGGACAGTCAGGCGCCTGGTTACCCTGGTCCATCAAGCTGGGGGTCCGATTTAGTCAGCGCAGGCGTGCAAGTTATGAATGGCAGCTTCGGTACGCAGGCATTTCCGAATTATGTAATCACGGTGGATGGCCAATCGCGCATCAATGGCGCCTGGCGCGACTTGGGGTACCTGGCTGTCATACCAACACCATCGGCATTTACGCCCACATCAAGCATCCAGACCTACTATGAAAACGCTCAGGCGCTAGCGGATGGCGATGTGGTCATGGTGTTTGCTGCAGGCAACAATCGGGCAGAGATGATGGCTCAGGAACTTATCCATTTCCGATTCAGCCGACTGCTGCACAGCGTATGCCGAATTTTCCTAGTGCGTTGCCGCTTGTTGCCCCAGAAAACACGTTATCCAATAATCCGTTGTATCGGTTTCTAAAACCCATCGGTGAACCGGAGAACCCCAACACTTGGCAGTTCTACCCCGCACAAGAGTTTGCCGCCTGGGATTATTCTCATCTAGCTGGAACCATGATTGCCGTGGTGGCCACCGACAAAAGCAATATCATCACACCATTCAGTAACTGGTGTGGGGCAGCTTCAGACTGGTGTTTAGCCGCACCCGGTCTTGATATTTTCTCGACCTTTCCGATCAATACTTACGGTGATGACTCAGGCACCTCCATGGCTGCACCCTTGGTGGCCGGCGGTGCAGCGCTGGTTCGGCAGGCGTTTCCGTATATGACTGCTCGCCAAGTCATCGAGGTGGTGCTCACCACCGCCACCGACCTGGGTGACCCTACAATATACGGCCATGGGCTGTTGAACCTTGAGCGCGCGGTCAAAGGCCCGATCGAGTTTGGCCATCCATCGCTAATTGAGGGCAACGAGTCGATCTTTGCACCAATCTTGGCGGTGGACACCAAAGGCTATGACTCAGTCTGGAGCAATGACATCTCTGGCACCGGTGGGTTTAGCAAGGCAGGCGCAGGGATGCTGACACTCACGGGCACCAACACCTACACCGGTGACACCACGATTACCGGGGGTATCTTGCGCGTGGATGGCTCGATTGCGAGCTCGGATCTGACGGTGACCTCGGGCGCGACCTTGCGGGGCATCGGCACGGTGGGCAACACGCTCTTGGCAGGTGTCTTGTCACCGGGCAACTCGGTGGGCACGTTGACCGTGCAAGGCAATCTAACTCTACAAGATGGTGCAACCTACCTGTATGAGATCGATGCCCAGCAGAACGGTGACCTGGTGATAGTCTCTGGCACCACCACGATTGCCGATGGCGCCATCTTTGAGCTGTCTGCCGAAGACGGGGTGTATCTGGATCAGCTGTACCCGGTGATTCAGTCAGGCACGTTAAATGGCACGTTTGAGAACCTGCACACCAACTACACCTTCATTGACTTGGACTTTATTTCAACCACCACGACCAGCGGTGGTGAGCTCGGGGTGGTGGCCGAGCGCAACGCGGTGCCCATGGCCCAGTTTGCACAGACCAACAACCAGCGCGCGGTGGCCAATGCCATCGATGGCCAAAGCGGCTTGGCCGAGCCGTATAACGATGTCATCCTGAATGACAACCCGAATCTGTTGCCCGGGTGGTACCAGGACTGGTCAGGCGAGATCTACAGTGCCAACCAGGCCGCACTGCTCTACAACAGCCGGCTATTGGCCCAAGTGGTGAACTGGCGGCTGCAAGACAGCTGGCTAGACAACAGCGAAGCGGTCAGACTGCAGCAGGTCGGACAAACCAACGCCGACACCACCGTGTGGGCCCAAGCCTATGGCAACTGGGACAAGTTCAGTGCCAACGCCGATGCCCAGAAGGCCACCGCCAACAGTGGCGGGTTTGTGCTGGGGGTGGATCACAAGATTAGCCCCTACTTGCGTCTGGGCGGTGGTTTCTCAGCGAGCGTGACCAACACGACGGTTGCTGCCAGCAGTGCCGACACCAGTGGGTATCACCTCTTGGCCTACGGCACGTATGACACCGACCACCTGCGGCTCAATGGCGGGCTGGTGCAGTCATGGAACACGGCCAGTGTGACCCGCACCTTGCCGCTAGACGATCTGGGCAATGCCAGTGGCACGGTGGCCTCAAGATCCACGCAACTGTTTGCCGATCTGAGCACCCCGATTACCTTACACAAACGAGAAGACACTCAAACCACGCTCTGGCCGTTTGGGCAGGTAAGCCAAACGTGGCTCAACACCTCGAACTTTGGGGAGACTGGGGCCGAGGCTGCGCTCAGTGGCCAGGCCACCAACGCCAGCGTGGGGTTTGGCACGCTCGGGGCCAGGCTCACGCATCAGTGGCAAAGCGAACAAACCCACTGGCAGGCAAGTCTGTCAGCCGGTTGGCAGCGCGCCTGGGGGGACTTGGCGCCGACCACGACGTTGAGCTTCACGACAGGACCCGACTTCACGGTCAGTGCCGCACCGATTGCCCGGGATGCTGCGGTCATCGAGGTAGGCATTGGCGCCAGCCTGGGGCCGTCGAGCCGCTTTAACCTGGTGTACTCAGCCACCCTGGCCAACCAATCAAACAGCCAAATGCTGCAGGCACAGTTGCAGTGGTGGTTTTAGTGGGAAAGATTGTTGTCGCTTAAGTTCAAGCCATGCTACCTGCACACTTTACAGCACACCGTTTCTGAGGCGGCGTAACCCATTGAAACAAAGCGTGTAATTTCTATTGTCTCTACTTTTAATCCGTAGATCCCGGGTTCGAATCCCGGCCGACCCACCAAGTTCAACCGTTGTTGTCAACATTAACAACGTCGTTGCACAGCAGAACACAGTGCCGCACAATTTCAGTACCGTGTTGGACAGTAAAAGACGCTGTAGCAAAATGACAAAAAAGAAAAGTGCTATGTCAAAACGACTTAGTGCTTTTTTTTTCGTCTGCACAAAACACAACACCCTCTCTCACCTTGTCAACAAAGTCACGAACTGTTTTATGCCGCAAGTCCAGCGAGTCATGTGGCGGCATCAATAATTTCAATACCGTCGCGTGTTTGGGGCTGGCGCAAATCACCGACAATTTGAACGGCAATGGCGTCTGGGTGTTCTTGTGCAAATCGTTTAAGCGCCGGATGTGGCGTGCTGTTGGTGGCTTTGCACTCGATTAAATGTGTCAGGTGTCGGTCTTCACTGATGGCAAAATCTACTTCGGCACCATCTTTGGTTCGCACGTAGTGTAATTCGGTTTCACGTTCTTGACTGTCATACAAGAACTGAACGTGTTTGAGCAACATGGCGGCTGAGGGATTCTCAAGTTTAACCCCGTGGTTGCCGCGCACCAGTCCCGTACCGTAAAAGTAAACTTTCGGGGTTTGCAAAAGGCCTCTGGCGATGTTGTGGTGCCAAGGCCGGACAGTAAAAACAATAAAAAGTGCCTGAAAAATTTCCAAGTAACTGCCCACAGTTTTGGTTTAACAATCCAAGTCCCGGGCCAATGAGGCTAGCTAAAGGGGTGACCCTACGCGGTCGCGCAAAAGCTCAACCAAGACCCTCATGGTGCTGACCTCTCGAACCCGCGAAAACTCTAAAATGTCATCGCGCACCATTCGGTCCAAGTAAAGCGTTCGCCATCGGTCAGCATCGTTTTTATTTTGAGCCAAACAGGCTTCAGGAAATCAGCCGCGTTTGATTAGATGGTGAAGTGCAGCTTTGGGTGTCGCGCCTGACGCATCACACCACTCTTTAACTGAAAATGGGTGGAGCCGATACGCAAAAAATCAACCCGCCATAGAGTCGCCAGCATAACGAAAGGTTTCCATGCGCGCGCTGACTGTGACCAAAATGGTTTGGTCGTTTGAACGGCCATCAAACACACCCTTAAGCCAATTTTTCCAGAGCGCAATCTTGTGTATTTCATCAAATACAAGCAGTTGGGCGTCTGAGCGTCAAGATTGGCGCGTCAAAATCGAACGATCATCGCTGAAGTCCCATTTCAGGTGCTGGGCTCTTTCAAAGGCGGGTACGAGTTGCTTGGAAAGGGGTCGTCTTACCGACTTGACACGGGCTGGTCACGATCACCATTTTGCGCTGCAGGTCAGCCAAGATGAGGTCATCTAAGTATATTTTTATACGACTGTTTTATGCCCTACTCCCGAAAAGTCGCTAACGATCAAAATCAATGGCGTGCCTTTTATGACGGCTTTTGAGCATGACCGGTCGTGTGAAGGGGGTAGGGGCGCTGATAGCCACCACGTACCCCTTCTTTACTCAGCACCCATTGCCAGAGTTGAATGTCGCGGGCCCTGAACGCACCAGCACATGACAGCAGGTAGTAGCGCCACATGCGGTAGAACCGTTCACCCAACTGGTCTTTGAAGCGCGGCCAGGCGTTTTCAAAGTTCTTATGCCAAGCCATGAGCGTTTTGTCGTAGTCAGCCCCAAAATTATGCATATCCTCGACAATAAAGAGATCATCGTAGGCGTCACCGAGTTGGCCCAAGGATGGCAGGTCACCATTGGGAAAGATGTATTTGTCGACCCAGGGATCTGGGACACTGTCACGCAAGTTTTTGCCAATGGTGTGAAGTAAAAACAGGCCACCATCTGCTAAGCAACGGTGAGCCGTGATCATGTATTGCCTGAAGTTCTTGCGACCGACATGTTCAAACATACCAACGCTGGCGATGCGATCGAATTTCCCTTCGACAGTTCGGTAGTCTTGAAGCTTGAATTCAAGATCCAAGCCTTTGTAGCGCTCGGCGGCCCAAACGGCTTGCTCTTTTGATACCGTGACCCCCGTGCACTTGACCCCATAGCGCTCGGCCGCGAATCCCATCAAGCTGCCCCAGCCGCAACCAATATCAAGCAAGCGCATGCCCGGTTCGAGTCCGAGTTTTTGGCAGATCATATCAAGCTTGGCTTCTTGAGCCGCATCGAGTGTCTGAGCGCCATCAGACCAAAAACCGCAGGTATAGGTCATGCGTTTATCAAGCATTGCCGCGTAAAAATCATTACCGAGATCGTAGTGCACCTGACCCACAGTCCAAGCGCGTTTGAGTGTTTGCCGATTCAGCAGTCGCGTGCGTAATGCATGAAATATCAACCGTAGGGGTTTGACTTTTTGATCGAGCCGAGCCGCTAGCAAGTGGGTGAAGAAAGCGTCAAGCCGATTGGCATCCCACTGTCCGTCCATGTAGGCTTCACCCAAACCGATATTGCCCATCGCAAAGACACGATCGGCCAGTTTAGGGTGGTGTATCTGCATGTCTTGGTCACGGTCGCCGTTGATTCGAATATCGGCAGACTCTAGAAGCTCCTCCATGAGCGTGTACATCTTGGAGGTGGCGCTTGTTTGTGCGGTATGAACCTTGGTGTCAGTTTCCATGGATCGACCTCTTACTGATTACGTCGTGCGTTACTTTTTGGCGGTGTCGTCGCTGTGGTGGGTGGCAATGGTTTTGCAGATGCCACTTAAAGGGATTTGCACAATCACATTAACGTCAATGGCCTCTCTTTTTTTAAACCTTGGGTTGGCATCTGATTGAGTCAAAAACCAAACGGTCACTTATCAACCAAACCCAGCCTTTAGAGCAGTGCCACTGACTGCTGGTGTGGACTGCCGACTACTATCAAAAAAAAATCACACATCTAACACAAGAATAACGCCGATCATGATCCTTGTGTCCATTGGTCACTATTAATACCGCTTTCTATAACTCAAGATAAATGAAATATTGAACCGAATCAAGAGGCCTGAGGCCTAGCGCTCTTGATTCGTTAGGGACAGCCTCACTTGTGCAGTGTGTCGGTAAAAGTACAAGGACAGCATCAGTCATTCTTCCGTGTTGTTTTGATGCGCAGCGACCATAAATTGCCATTTTTTTGAGCGCGACATCGATGCTGGTTTGCCAGAAGCTTTTGCTTTGACGCAGGATAGGCTCAAAGGTGACCAAATTATCAATGTGATGCAGTGTGTGTCTGCGCCTATTGAGAATGCTTTGAAACCGAGTTTATTTGATACCCGCACGCATGAATGATTGCACGAACTGTCGCCGAAAGATCAGAAATCCAA
>Ga0213861_10001928_pt1 | contig 18250 bp, 19 predicted proteins | sample PICome_4_FD_160110 | JGI IMG/M metagenome (GOLD analysis project Ga0213861, IMG submission 160110) | Coastal seawater microbial communities near Pivers Island, North Carolina, United States - PICO131 | ecosystem: Environmental > Aquatic > Marine > Coastal | place: USA: North Carolina... | reverse complement strand
CTCAGGATTGAATCCGGTTATATGTTAAGGCGTGGGTATGACAGACACCCGAGACATTGTGGGAAAAAAACAAGATTCATATACCCGAGTCCCTGAAAAACCTCTCTTGCATTCTACGAGTGTTTTTGACGAAATCCCTGATACAACTGGCTGAGTCGACCTCGATCTTCACATGACTAAACGCTAAAAACCCACAATACGAATTGTCGACAGTTATGGTGCCATAAGCAACGGCTGCGTCGTAGAGACCATCCCACATTACAAAGTCTGAGTCTTCCTCGTAACCTTTAAATGGATTTAGCGTGGAAACTTTAAATGCTTTGTACCTCCTGCCATTGAAAATGATGTCAAAACTGCTAAGACAGGGAAACGTGTATCTGCTCATCACGATAGCCTACATCTAACTGTTCATCAGGAAAAGAGAGCACTCCGCTCATATTAGCTTTAAGGTTACGTTGTGTGAACCGCAGGTTTGAGGCTAACGAAATGAACACAACCTAAAGTGGACCCCGAATTTTAGACACGGGTTTAAGCTATTGTCCTCGGAGGACGATGGCATGGCAGCAACCAATAAAAAAAAGCCGTACTCACTGACCCCACCGCACCCCCAGGTGGTCAGTATTCAACCGGCGCCAACAGGTAGAGCCCTGGAATCCGAATCTGTTTACCCAACCAACGGCTCAAACATGGGTATAAACATGGGTATAAATAAAAAACGCCCCGAAAGGCGCTTGTTCGTTGACCAACTGGCGGAAGCGGTGAGATTCGAACTCACGGAGGGCGCGAACCCTCGCCGGTTTTCAAGACCGGTGCCTTAAACCACTCGGCCACGCTTCCTTTGATACATTAGATGCTGTGATCAGTCATCCAAGCCAGCATAATAAACCATTTAGCGACAAAAATTTTGAGGAAGCAATCCATGCGCGTGATTGAAATTAAAGAACCCGGTGCACCAGAAGTGTTAGTGGTCGGTGAGCGTCCTGAGCCCAAGCCTGCTCCTGGAGAGGTTTTGATTAAGGTTGCAGCCGCTGGCATCAATCGGCCCGACGTGTTCCAACGCTTGGGCAACTATGCACCGCCACCAGGTGCCTCAGATATTCCGGGACTAGAGGTCTCGGGTGAAATTGTGGGTGGTGATGTTGCAGGATCAGCATTTAAAGTTGGCGACCAAGTGTGTGCCTTGGTTGCCGGCGGTGGTTATGCCCAATATTGCGTGGCGCCAGTGGCGCAATGCATGCCGATTCCGGCTGGGTTGAGTTTGATCCAAGCAGCAGGGTTGCCTGAAACCTACTTTACGGTCTGGAGCAACGTTTTTGACCGTGGTGCGTTGAGCGGTGAAGAAACCCTTCTTGTGCATGGCGGAGCGAGTGGCATTGGCACAACAGCGATTCAGCTGGCAACGGCCTTGGGCCATCGCGTTTTTGCGACCGTGGGTAGCGATGAGCGTGTCAAGGCGGTAGAGGCGCTCGGGGCGGTCAAAGGTATTAACTACAAAACCCAAGATTTTGTTGAAGAAATCAAGGCGTTGACTGACAACCGTGGCGTTGATGTGATTCTTGATATGGTGGCTGGTGACTACATTGGACGCGACATTAAATGTCTCGCCGATGACGGACGAATCGTCATTATTGCGACCTTAGGAGGAACCAAGTCGTCGTTTAATGCCAGCGAACTGATGCGTCGCCGCCTGACAGTCACGGGTTCAACCCTAAGACCTCGGCCAGTTGCGTTTAAGGGCGATATTGCGCAAAAACTGCAGTCTAAAGTCTGGCCCTTGCTATCAAGCGGCAAAATCAAGCCGATCATTTACGCCACAATGTCTCTTGAAGAGGCTGCCAAAGGGCATGCCATGATGGAAGCCGGTGAGCAAATTGGCAAAATTATCATGACCGTATAAGACGCGCTACAATGTTTGGTTAAGAAAAAAAATTTTGATTCAAGCACTTAGCAATTAATGCCGAACATGACCGACGATAAGCAGATGACTGCGCCACAGATTACCCGTAGCCAATCCCTAGTGATGGGCAACTGGAAAATGAACGGCTCAATTTCGTTTAACAACCAGTTGTTAAACGAAATTGTGGCGGGCGTTGTTAGCGTTTCAGCTGCGAACATGACCGCTCAGTTGGTTGTTTGTGTGCCTGCGCCTTACTTGGCGCAAGCTCAGGGCAGGCTGGCAGAAACGCCTGTGCAGTGGGGCGCTCAAGATGTTAGCGTTCATGCAAAAGGTGCTTACACAGGGGAAGTTAGCGCTTCCATGCTGACTGATTTTGGTTGCTGCTGGGTCTTGGTGGGTCATTCAGAACGTCGTACTTTGCATGCCGAGTCCGACGAGTTGGTGGCGCAAAAGGCGCAAGCGGCACTGTCTGCTGGGTTGACGCCTGTGGTTTGTGTGGGTGAGTCTTTGCAAGAGCGTGATGCGGGTCTGGCCGAAGCCGTTATTAAGCGGCAACTCGCCCCTGTGCTGGCGCTGGGTCCTGATGCTGTTAAGCGAATGGTCGTGGCTTATGAACCGGTTTGGGCAATTGGCACGGGTCGAACTGCAAGTGCTCAGCAAGCGCAAGACATTCATGCGGTGATTAGGCGTTTATTACCAAGCTCAGATCACACGCCTGTTTTATATGGCGGCAGTGTGAAACCTGACAATGCCAAGACATTGTTTGCGATGCCAGACATCGACGGTGGTTTGATCGGTGGTGCGTCGCTGGTGGCAACAGATTTTCTGGCGATTGCCAGCCAGTAGCAATTGTTTTTTAGCGGGTTGTATACGAATCGATAGTGAGTCGTGCATCCCATTACAACATTAGATATTCGGAGTGTATTGATCATGCCAATGGAGTTCACGTTATTGTTGGTGGTGCAAATCGTCGCATCATTCACCATCATCGTGCTGGTGCTCCTGCAACAGGGCAAGGGCGCTGACATGGGTTCTGCCTTTGGTAGTGGCTCTGCCGGCAGTCTGTTTGGCGCCACTGGAGCAGCCAACTTTCTTTCGCGTGCAACCAAATGGGCTGCTGTTGTTTTCTTTGTGACGACGCTGGGTTTGGCCTACATGGCTACCACAGGTCAGATAAAAGAAGATACTGGCATCATGGATAGCTTCCAGCCCAATCAGTCCGTGCCATCTGTGCCAGGTAGGAGCGCGCCAGCATCGCCCTCAAATGCAGGTCAGGTGCCAGTAGTGCCTTCGAGCACGGGAACAAGTCAGTAGATACAGTGGTAGAATTCTGGTCTTGTGATTTTGGCCGACGTGGTGGAATTGGTAGACACGCTATCTTGAGGGGGTAGTGGCGAAAGCTGTGCGAGTTCGAGTCTCGCCGTCGGCACCATTAAAAGTAAAAAACTATTGCATTAAGCCTCATATCATCCAAAAATAAAAAAAGCCGCACAGCCGAATGCTAGTGCGGTTTTTTTATTTTTGGTCAAGTTTTAATAGGTGCCAAAGAGTAATGAGTCTGCCGTTCTTTCATCTTGTGCCAAGGCATCAAGCAAGCTATCTTTGACCCGGCGTGCCGCCCTATTTTTATTTGGTGTTAGGGGCGCTTCGATTATTTGCCTTGGTCATTTCATGCAACGTGTGGAGCCCGTCCCGATGAATTCACCCAAACCCCTGCGATCCCGTGTGGCTTTGTTGGCCACAGGCGGCACCATTGCTTCCTCTGGCCAATCCCGCGCGCAACTTCAGGACTATCAAGTCGACACCAAAATCGAGACGATGTTGGCTAACGTACCCCTCATCAACGATTTGGCTGAGTTTGAGTGCGAGCAGATTTGTAATGTCGAAAGTCATCAGTTAAACGACGTGGTGTTGGTTCCGTTGGCAAAAAGCGTTCAGGATTTGTGCGACAGGTCTGATATTGATGCTGTGGTCATTACCCACGGCACAGACACGTTAGAAGAAACAGCCTATTTTTTGCATCTGGTTATACAGACTGAAAAACCAATTGTTTTGGTAGGGGCGATGCGGCCTGCCACGGCCATGAGTGCAGACGGGCCACTGAACTTGTTTCACGCCACAGCTGTGGCGATTGACCCACAGTCTCGGGGACAAGGGGTCATGGTGGTGATGAATGACCGAATAGCGTCAGCACGCCATGTCACCAAGGGGCATGCCAATGGGGTTGAGGCTTTTGTGGCCACAGAGTTTGGTTATTTGGGCCTGGTTTCGGGTACTGCCGTCAGGTTTCAAAACAAATTAACCACCCGCCACACCCATGAAAGTGAGTTTGCTCGGTTGGTCAATTTGGACACTTTGCCCACTGTGGACATCATTTATGACCACCAAGGGGCGGGAGCTCATCATTTCAGTGCGTCAATCCAAGCTGGTGCTCGTGGCATCGTCTTGGCGGCCACAGGTCAAGGCAGTCTTTCACCACAGGGAGAGGCTGGCGTGAAGCTTGCTCGCGAACAAGGGTTGTCTGTGGTTCGAGCCAGCCGTGTGTGGCAGGGTTGGGTTCGCCCAAATGTCAAAGACAGTTCGTACGGCCTTGTGGCGGCGCAAACGCTGAATCCAGCCAAAGCGAGGGTGTTGCTGCGACTGGCGCTCTCTAAAACTGAAGATTCGGGCAACCTGCAACAGTATTTCGACTGCTATTGATTTGCACAAGCACTCCCTTTGACAAGGGTATCTTTGCTATTTCACAAGCCAAGCTGTATCCGTTGAATCCTGCGGAAAACCGCTATAAATGGTGTTTTAACGCTTTTGTGTTGCACAAAACAAACAGTTTTCAGGCAAAACAGGCGCCAAATAGCGACTTTGATAGCCACAGCCTCGGAAATTTGATGCAATGACAACAACTTCCCTTAGCGGAGTTAGTGGGGCGCAAACAACCGAACAGTTGAATGTTGCTCTTGTCACTCAAAATTTTCGGAGATTTCTTAAATGAAAAAGACTCTGCTTGCTGCTGCCCTGTTAGCTGGCTTCGCCGGCGCCGCTTCGGCACAATCATCAGTTACTTTATACGGTGTTGCTGACGTCGGTTACTCGTACCAGTCCATTAAAGCGCCAGCTGGCACACGTAGCCAGCTTGCAATGGCTTCAGGTCAGCAAAACGGTTCACGTTGGGGCCTGAAAGGCGTTGAAGATTTGGGCAATGGCCTGAAAGCTAACTTCGTTTACGAAAGTTCAATCACACTTAACTCCGGTGCATCAACCGGTTTCACACGTCAGTCGACATTTGGCTTGTCCAGCTCCGCGTGGGGTTCGGTTGATTTGGGTCGTCGTACTTCACCAGGTACATGGGCTTTCTCTGGTATTGATCCATTCGGCGCGGCTTTTGGTACTTCAGCGCTTGACGCTTCAATGGGTGCTCAGTTCATCCGTTTGTCAAACATGATCATGTACACGACACCTAACATTTCAGGTTTCGGTGCAGCCATTGGTTACTCAAGCCAGACCGGTTTGTCAGGCCGTGGTGTTGGCATTGCGAAAGAAACAGCGTTCAGCACCTCAGAAAAATTCCGCGCTTTGTCTGTTGGTCTTCGCTACGCGAATGGCCCATTGCTGATTTCTGGTTTGTATGACACATACATGCCACCATCAAACAGCACAGACACGACAGCTGTCAAGCAGTGGAACTTGGGTGGTACTTATGATCTGAAGATGGTCAAGATTCACGCTGCTTACGGTCAGAACATCGACGGTATCGTTGAAGGTCAATCAACCATCAACAACGCCTCTATTTCTGGTGGTGACCAGAACACCGGTGGTGGCGTCTTGTACGTGCCAGGTGCTCGCACCAACTCATGGATGCTCGGTTTGTCAGCCCCTGTTGGTGGTGCTGGCAAAGTGTTTGCAAACGTGCAGCAAATGATCCCTGGTGGTAACTTTAAGGAAACCATTGGTACGTTGAGCAGCGCGACACAGACAACTGCGTCAATTGGCTACACCTACACTATGTCAAAGCGCACTAACCTGTATGCGTTTTATTCATACACAAACAACGTCTTCATGGTTAACGATGTAACAGCTAACCAAGTTGGTGTTGGTGTCCGTCACCGCTTCTAATATTTAGCCAGACCTAGCCTGGTTAGATTTAGCAAAACAGAAAAGCCCCTTCGGGGGCTTTTCTGTTTTGTGTTGTTTTGTTTTGTTGAAGAAAGGCTATCACTTCTCAATTAGTCGTTTGCTTGTAACTTTAAACCCATAAAGTGCAAGCTTTGCTTGTGCAAGTGCAGGCGCATGAAGCAGTAAAAATATGATGATGAAACGTTGATTTTTTATTGCTAAGACGTGTGCCTTTATCTTTTTTTGATATTTGTTAATTCAACCCATTAAGCCGAGAAATGACTGTGGGTTTTCAGGCGGGCAAAATGGGTTGGGGTGCTACAATTGCGGGGTTTGTACCAATACTGAGTCTGGCAAATGAATTTAGAACAATATTTCCCAGTATTACTGTTCATTATCGTAGGATCCCTAATGGGGTTTGCGCTAATTGCGGCTGGATCGCTGCTTGGGCCAAGTCGCCCTGATGAGCAAAAGCTCTCTCCCTATGAGTGTGGATTTGAGGCTTTTGGTGATTCTCGGATGAAATTTGATGTGCGTTACTACTTGGTAGCGATTTTGTTCATTCTTTTCGATCTTGAAATTGCATTTTTATTTCCGTGGGCCATGGCCAATGAGTCGTTGGGTCTGGTTGGCTTTACCACGGCGATGATTTTTTTGGCAATTCTGGCGGTCGGTTTCATCTACGAATGGAAAAAAGGGGCGTTGGACTGGGAGTAATCCAGCAACGTTTGGTTTGGTGCGGACCGATTGTCCGCTGAGCAAAAAACGGTTAATAAGATATGGCAATTGACGGTATTCTCAAACAGGGATTTGTCACGACCAATGCTGATAAGGTGATCAATTGGGCCAAAACTGGCTCGATGTGGCCCATGACATTCGGTTTGGCCTGTTGCGCCGTTGAAATGATGCATGCTGGCGCGGCTCGTTACGATTTGGACCAATTCGGTATCATTTTTCGTCCGAGTCCACGTCAATCAGACTTGATGATTGTGGCGGGCACGCTATGCAACAAAATGGCCCCAGCTTTGCGCAAGGTGTATGACCAAATGCCAGAGCCCCGGTGGGTGCTTTCGATGGGATCCTGTGCCAATGGCGGCGGTTATTACCACTATTCCTATTCGGTTGTGCGCGGTTGCGATCGAATTGTGCCAGTAGACGTCTATGTGCCAGGCTGTCCGCCGACCGCCGAGGCCTTGGTCTACGGCTTATTGCAAATGCAAAATAAGATTCGCTTAACCAATACCATTGCCCGTTAATAGGGCGATGATATGGGTAATGTATTGTGTTGAACGGATTTCTGTATCGCCTTCTTGCGATCATCTGATCCGCTTGTAACAAAAAATTTCAGGTTAATGCCATGTCAAGACTTACGAATCTGCAGCAGACCTTACTAGATATGTTCGGCCAAGAAGCAGAGCTGCTTTTGGCGTACGACGAGCTGACGCTGACGGTGTCAATGGATCAGTGGGTGTCAGCTTGCGAAACGCTACGCGACACGCCAAGCCTGTGTTTTGAGCAATGCTTGGATTTGTGTGGTGTTGACTATTCGACATATGCCGTGGGTAAGGAAGGGCAACCCGAAGCCAATCGTCCAGACTTCCCGGCGCGCTATGCCGTGGTGATTCATTTGATGTCAATTAAACACAACTGGCGTCTACGGGTTCGCGTTTGGGTTACCGACAATGAGTTTCCCGTTTTGCCGTCGTTGACTAACGTTTGGCCCAGTGCCAATTGGTACGAACGTGAGGCGTTTGATTTGTTTGGCGTTGTGTTTGAGGGGCATCCTGACCTCAGACGAATCCTGACCGATTATGGTTTTATCGGCCATCCGTTTCGCAAAGATTTTCCGGTCTACGGTAACGTTGAAATGCGCTACGACCCTGAACAGGGGCGCGTGGTGTATCAGCCAGTCACCATTGATCCTAGAGAAGTTATTCCGCGTGTTGTGCGTGAAGATGGATATGGAGTGGGGCGTTAATCATGGCTGAAATCAAAAATTACACGTTAAATTTTGGGCCACAACACCCTGCAGCCCATGGTGTTCTTCGCCTGGTGCTGGAGCTTGATGGCGAAGTGATTCAGCGCGCCGATCCGCACATTGGTCTTTTGCACCGAGCCACTGAAAAGTTGGCAGAGCAGCGCACATACCTGCAAGCACTGCCTTACATGGATCGGCTCGATTACGTTTCGATGATGTGTAATGAGCACGCCTACGTGATGGCAATTGAAAAACTCATGGGTGTCACCCCACCGGTGCGTGCGCAATACATTCGGGTGATGTTTGATGAAATCACCCGTGTCTTGAATCACCTGATGTCGCTGGGCTCACATGCGCTAGACGTGGGCGCCATGGCGGTCTTTCTTTATGCTTTTCGCGAGCGTGAAGACCTCATGGACTGCTACGAGGCGGTTTCTGGCGCTCGGTTGCATGCGGCGTACTACCGGCCAGGTGGTGTCTATCGCGACTTACCTGACCACATGCCGCAGTTCGGCAAAACAAGTGACTATCGTGGCACCAAAGAAGTCAATACGATGAACGAGGCGCGCTCTGGTTCGTTGTTGGACTTTATTGAAGACTTCACCAACCGCTTTCCAACGTGCGTTGATGAGTACGAGACATTACTGACCGACAACCGGATTTGGAAGCAACGCCTAGTGGGTGTTGGGGTTGTTGATCCCGAACGTGCCAAGGCACTTGGCATGACTGGTCCAATGTTGCGCGGCTCAGGGGTTGCATGGGATTTGCGAAAGATGCAACCCTATGAGGTCTATGATCGAATGTCGTTTGATATCCCTGTGGGCGTTAACGGTGATTCTTACGATCGCTACCTCGTTCGCGTCGCTGAAATGCGTGAAAGCAACCGCATTATTCGTCAATGCGTGGAATGGTTGCGTAACAACCCCGGCCCTGTGATGCTCGATAACCACAAGGTCACCCCACCCCACCGCACTGACATGAAGTCCAACATGGAAGAGCTGATCCACCACTTTAAGCTCTTCACTGAAGGTTTCCACGTCCCTGAGGGGCAGGTATACAGCGCCATTGAGCATCCCAAAGGGGAGTTTGGCATCTACTTGGTGTCAGATGGTGCGAATAAACCTTACCGGCTAAAAATCCGAGCGCCTGGTTTTGCGCATTTGCAGACGCTTGATGAAATGACTCGTGGTCACATGTTGGCTGATGCGGTCACGATTATTGGGACCCAGGATATTGTGTTTGGCGAAATTGATCGCTAACGACACGCACGAAATCAAACGGACAAACGCAGATGATGTTGCTTTCAGAACAAGCCTACAGAAAGATTGATAAGGAAGTGGCCAAGTACCCGGCCGATCACCAACAGTCAGCCATCATGGCTGCTTTGGCCATCGCTCAAGATGAAAAGGGTTGGGTCTCAACAGAAGTTATCGAGGATGTGGCTCAGTATTTGGCGCAACCGCCGATTTTGGTGCAAGAGGTGGCAACTTTCTACAACATGTTTGACGTCAAGCCGATTGGTCGCGTCAAACTCACGGTCTGTACCAATTTGCCTTGTGCGTTGCGTGATGGTGAGAAGACAGCCGATTACTTAAAGCAAAAACTTGGTATTGGCTTTGGGCAAACCACGGCTGATGGCCAGTTCAGTTTGGTCGAAGGTGAATGCATGGGTGCCTGTGGCGATTCGCCGGTGTTACTGGTGAATAACAAACACATGTGTGTGCGCATGGATGCGCCACGCATTGATGAAATGTTGTCCGATTTGTCTTCAATCAAGGGGGTTTGAGCATGTCATTGTCTGCCGTCCTAGAAAAGTATTCGCAAGGCTTAGATTTCAATCCAGGCCAAGATTTGCAAACCTCTATGTGTTTGCATGACCGTCACTTGTCGCCACAAATTGTGGCGGGCCTTGACGGCAATAACTGGCGTTTAGACGATTACGTCAAGCGTGGTGGTTATGAAGCGCTGAAGAAAATTTTATCGACTGGCATGTCTCAAGAAGACGTCATTGCCGAGCTCAAAGCTTCAGGCCTGCGTGGCCGTGGTGGTGCTGGATTTCCAACAGGGCTGAAGTGGAGCTTTATGCCCCGTTCGTTTCCGGGCCAAAAGTATCTGGTCTGTAACTCTGATGAAGGTGAGCCGGGAACGTTTAAAGACCGTGACATTTTGCGTTTGAATCCGCACATCGTGATCGAAGGCATGGCCATTGCGGCTTACGCCATGGGTATTTCCGTCGGTTACAACTACATCCACGGCGAGATTTTTGAGGTTTACGATCGGTTTGAAGAGGCTTTGGACGAGGCGCGCGCAGCGGGCCTTTTGGGCGACAAAATTCTTGGCTCAGCATTCAGTTTTCAGCTTCATGCGTTTCACGGCTACGGTGCTTATATCTGTGGTGAAGAGACCGCATTGCTCGAGTCGCTCGAAGGTAAAAAGGGTCAGCCACGGTTTAAACCGCCATTCCCAGCGAGTTTCGGTTTGTACGGCAAGCCCACGACCATCAACAACACAGAGACATTTGCGGCCGTGCCCTGGATCATCCGAAACGGTGGCCAAGCCTATCTAGAGGTCGGTATTCCAAATAACGGAGGCACCAAGCTGTTTTCGGTGTCTGGCGATGTCGCGCGGCCCGGTAACTACGAAGTGCCACTTGGCACGCCGTTCTCTAAGCTATTGGAATTGGCTGGCGGCATGCGTGATGGCAGCCCGCTTAAAGCCGTCATCCCAGGTGGTTCAAGTGCGCCCGTGATTCCAGGGCACATCATGATGGACACCACCATGGATTATGATGCGATCGCCAAGGCCGGCTCAATGTTGGGCTCTGGTGCTGTCATCGTGATGAACGATACACGCTGTATGGTTAAGTCGTTGCTGCGTTTGTCGTATTTTTATTACGAAGAAAGCTGTGGCCAATGCACGCCGTGCCGTGAGGGTACTGGTTGGCTTTATCGGATGGTCGATCGCATTGAGCACGGTAAGGGTCGGCCTGAAGACTTGGACTTGTTAGACTCTGTTGCCGGTAACATCATGGGCCGAACCATTTGTGCCCTAGGTGATGCGGCGGCAATGCCGGTGCGTGGATTTTTAAAACACTACCGCGATGAATTTGCGTATCACATCGAAAATAAGCGATGTGTTGTTGCTCCTTACCTCTGATTTTGGATTCAATATGGTTGAACTAACCATCGACGGCAAGGCGGTCGAAGTGCCCGAGGGCAGCATGGTGATGCATGCGGCGCACAAGCTCGGGGTCTATGTGCCGCACTTTTGTTATCACAAGAAACTGTCAATTGCGGCCAATTGCCGTATGTGTTTGGTTGAGGTCGAGAAAGCGCCCAAGGCACTTCCTGCCTGTGCCACGCCAGCCACCAACGGCATGGTTGTTTTTACCTGTTCAGACAAAGCAGTGGCCGCACAAAAAGCCGTCATGGAGTTCCTGTTAATTAATCACCCGCTTGATTGTCCAATTTGCGACCAAGGTGGTGAGTGTCAGTTACAAGACTTGGCGGTAGGTTATGGTGGTTCTGCCTCGCGTTACGAAGAAGAAAAGCGTGTTGTCTTCCATAAAGACATGGGCCCACTCGTATCAGCTGAAGAAATGACGCGTTGCATTCATTGCACCCGATGTGTTCGGTTCGGTCAGGAAATCGCTGGTGTCATGGAGCTTGGCATGCTCAACCGCGGCGAGCATTCTGAGATCACCACATTTGTGGGCCGTTCAATTGACTCTGAGCTTTCGGGCAACATGATCGACATTTGCCCTGTGGGTGCTCTCACGTCTAAGCCGTTTCGTTATCAGGCCCGGACTTGGGAACTTGCGCGTCGCAAGACCGTCTCGCCCCACGACAGTCTTGGTGCCAATATTGTGGTGCAAGTCAAAAATAATGAAGTGATGCGGACGGTTCCGTTTGAAAACGACGACGTCAACGAGTGCTGGATCTCGGATCGTGACCGTTTCTCATACGAAGGCCTACACGTGGATCGGCTTACTGAGCCCATGATTAAAGGTGATGATGGCCAGTGGCGCACGGCGAGTTGGTCAGACGCCTTGCAGGCTGTTGCAACTGGTCTAAAGCGCGTTAAAGACGAAGAGGGTGCCGACAAAATCGGCGCTCTAGCCACTGAAGGGGCCACACTCGAAGAGTTATCTCTTTTGGAGCGAGTCCTGCGTGGTCTGGGTTCACCCAACATTGACGCACGCGCTCGCATGCTTGATAACGATTGGGACAAAGCCTTGACGGGTACGCCTTGGCTCGGTATGCCAGTGGCGCAAATGGCCAGTTGTGATCGCGTACTCGTGGTTGGTGCTTATCTGCGTGCTGATCATCCTTTGATGACTCAGCGCCTTCGCCAAGCCGCCAAGCACGGCACCCAGATCAGTGCCATCGATACCGCCGGCGATGACCCACTGATGCCTTTGAAGGCTCGGATGACGGTAGCGCCTTCGCATTTGGCTGACGCTTTGGCGCAAGTGGCCGTCGCGATTGCCGCCATCAAATCAATCGCTGTGCCGCCTGAATTCGAAGGTGTGGCTCCGACAGAAACCTCACAAAAGATCGCTCAAAGTTTGACCACGGGTGAAAAGGTTGCTGTTTGGCTGGGTAATGCGGCCGTGCATGCCCCTGATGCCAGCACCATTGCGGCCAACGCCCAGTGGATCGCCACAAATTGCGATGCCACCTTCGGTTTCCTTACCGCTGGTGCCAATACACTTGGCGCTTATCTGGCGCGTGCCATTCCTGGTTCCAAGGGTTTGAACACGGCACAGATGTTGACCCAAGGATTGTCGGCCTATGTCACTGTTCATTTAGAACCTTCTTTGGACACGAGCTTTGGTCAAGATGCTGTCAAAACGCTGCAGTCTGCCAAGTTCAACGTGGCTTTAACAGCCTACAAAGGCGCTGCACAAGATTGGGCCACGGTGTTGTTGCCCATTGGTCCTTACACAGAAACATCGGGTACTTTTGTTAATGCCCAAGGGCTGGCGCAAAGCTTTAAGGGCACAGTTGCGGCCCACGGCCAAAGCCGTCCTGGCTGGAAAGTGCTCCGAGTGCTGGGTAACTTGTTAAACCTGGCTGATTTTGAGGAAGAGTCTTCCGAAGCGGTGCGTGATGCTGTTCTGGCGGGTGGTGTGTCATCCCGGCTTAGCAACCAAGTGAACGCCAGCATTGGGCGCTCAGTTGCTGCAGCTCAAAAGGCTCACGGTCTAGAGCGGGTGGCAGATGTGCCGATTTACCGATCAGATGCCATTGTGCGTCGGGCGACATCCTTACAATTGGCCAAGGCCTCGAAGTCTCCCGTGGCGCGTTTGCACCCTGACACGATGGCCAAACTCGGTTTGGAAGCCGCTCAATCGATAAGATTAGCGTCTGCCAGTGGCGAAGTCACGTTGCTGGTCCAAACCGATGAGACACTGGCACGCGACTGCGTGCGCGTACCAGTGGGCTTTGAGCAGACCGCAGCCCTTGGTGCGGCTCATCAAATTCTGCAGTTGGAGCGAGGCTGATGTCGTTTTTAGATACTATTGAAAGCCATGGCGTCGCGCTTTTGGGCCCAACCATTTGGCTAGTGGTTTGGACGCTCATTAAAATTATCGTTATTGCCGTGCCTATCATGTTGTGTGTGGCCCAGTTGACATACTGGGAACGCAAAATGATCGGCTTCATGCACGTGCGTCGTGGGCCCAACCGTGTCGGATTTGGTTTTTTACAGCCCTACGCCGATGCTTTAAAGCTTTTGACTAAAGAAGTCATTGTGCCCAGCCAGGCCAACAAGATTTTGTTTATCTTGGCGCCTGTGGTGACGTTAATGCCAGCTTTGGCTGCGTGGGCTGTCATTCCTTTCGGACCCGAGTATGTGCTGGCCAACGTTAACGCAGGCCTACTGTACGTGATGGCAATCACCTCAATCGGTGTTTACGGTGTCATCGTTGCGGGTTGGGCATCAAACTCCAAGTACGCCTTTCTGGCCGCCATGCGTGCTTCAGCACAGATGATTTCCTACGAACTGGCTATCGGCTTTGTTTTGGTGACTGTGGTTTTGGTGTCAGGCAGTATGAACATGTCTGAAATTGTGAATGTGCAAAATCGGGGTTGGTTTGCTGACATGGGTTTAACGTTCCTGTCGTGGAATTGGTTGCCGCTGTTGCCACTTTTTGTGATTTACGTGATTTCTGCGGTCGCCGAGACCAACCGCCATCCTTTTGATGTGGTTGAGGGTGAGTCGGAGATTGTGGCCGGTCATATGGTCGAATACTCCGGCATGGCGTTTGCGCTTTTCTTCTTGGGCGAATATGCCAACATGATTTTGTTGTCATGTTTGGCTTCGATCATGTTCTTGGGTGGTTGGGCACCCCCTGTGGATATTGCCATCCTTCATTGGATTCCAGGTTGGTTATGGTTGGGCATCAAGACCTTCTTGGTGGTGTCCTTATTTATCTGGTTCCGGGCGTCATTCCCACGCTATCGCTATGATCAGATCATGCGTTTGGGTTGGAAGATTTTTATCCCCCTGACGGGTGTTTGGTTGGTGGTGGTCGCCATTTGGATGCAGACCCCTTGGAATATTTGGAACTGAGCGCTAACTGACAGCAACACAGTCAAACGAGGCAAGTGATGGAAGCGATCAAGGATTTTTTTGGTAGTTTGATGCTCATTGAGTTACTCAAAGGCATGAAATTAACCGGCAAGTATTTTTTTAAGCGCAAGGTGACATTGCGCTATCCGCATGAAAAGACACCCATGTCGCCACGCTTTCGTGGGCTGCACGCCCTGCGTCGCTACCCCAATGGCGAAGAGCGTTGCATTGCGTGCAAGCTCTGTGAAGCGGTCTGTCCTGCCATGGCGATCACCATCGAGTCAGAGTTGCGCGACGATGGCACCCGCCGTACCACACGCTACGACATCGATCTGACCAAATGTATTTTCTGCGGTTTCTGCGAGGAAAGCTGCCCAGTTGATTCAATTGTCGAAACACATATCCATGAATACCATGGTGAGAAGCGCGGTGATTTGTACTTCACCAAAGACATGTTGTTGGCTGTCGGCGACAAATACGAAGAAGACATTGCTCGCAGTCGGGCCGCTGACGCACCGTTCCGCTAAAACCTGTAGTCATCACCAAAAAGACCGATATGACCTTTACCACCATCCTCTTTTATATCTTAGCGACCGTACTGGTGGTTGCAGCCTTTAGAGTGATCACTGCTAAGAGCCCGGTGACCGCCGTCTTGTTTTTGATCTTGGCTTTTTCCAACGCAGCGATGATTTGGATGTTGCTCGGCGCTGAGTTTTTGGCCCTGTTGCTGGTCTTGGTCTACGTTGGTGCAGTCATGGTGCTGTTTCTTTTTGTGGTGATGATGCTCGATGTCAAAATGGAAGCGCTGCGGGCAGGCTTACGCACTTACCTGCCCATGGGCCTGGCCATCGGTCTGGTCATGGTGGTTCAAATGTCTTTTGTGTTGATGCAGTCATGGGGTGCGGTGGGGCCCGCCGCGCGGGTGAGTGACGATTACAACAACACCAAGGTGCTTGGCGAGCTGATGTATCGCGACTACGCCTTTGCGGTCGAAGTCGGTGCTGTGCTTTTGTTGGTTGGTATGATTGCCGCCATCGCGTTGACCATGCGTAACCGTAAAGACGTTCGTTACAACAATGCCGGTGAAGCCGTGCGAGTCAATGCGCGTGATCGGGTGAGAGTCTTGGACATACCATCGCAGGCGCCTGTAAACCAAAAAACAGACGAGCAGTCATAATGGAAATCACTCTCCCACATTTCTTGGTGCTAGGCGCCATTTTGTTTGCGATCGGTATCTTCGGCATCTTTTTAAACCGTCGCAACCTGATCGTATTGCTCATGTCGATTGAGTTGATGCTACTTGCCGTGAACATGAATTTTGTGGCTTTCTCAACGTGGTCGGGCGATGCCGCCGGACAGGTGTTCGTTTTCTTTATCCTCACGGTTGCCGCGGCTGAAGCTGCTATTGGCCTGGCGATTCTGGTGCTTCTGTTTCGTAACATCAGCTCCATTAACGTTGAAGATCTTGACCGCCTCAAAGGCTGACCGGAAGACTGTGACTTATGCCTACTAATGTACCCTTAATCTATCTTGTCATCGCCTTTGCACCGCTCTTGGGCGCTGTCCTTGTCGGTTTGTTTGGCACCGGTTTCTTGGGACGACCCATCGGACGTTTCATGGCCCATCGCATCACGATTGCGTTGGTTTCGCTATCGGCCATTTGCTCGATTTATGTTCTATATGACGTTGTTCAAGGCAATACCTTTGATGGCACCTTGTACGTCTGGAGCATGGTCGGCAGTGTTGTCTTCGAAATTGGCTTTTTGATTGACCCGCTCTCAGCCTTGATGATGACCGTGGTCACACTGGTGTCCTTGATGGTGCACATCTACAGCATCGGTTACATGGCAGAGGATGAGGGTTACGAGCGATTTTTCTCTTACTTGTCGCTGTTCACCTTTTCGATGTTGATGTTGGTGATGGCCAACAACATGCTCCAGTTGTTCTTTGGTTGGGAAGCAGTTGGTTTGGTGTCTTATCTTTTGATCGGTTTCTACTACACCCGCCCAACCGCTGTGTTTGCCAACTTGAAGGCGTTTTTGATCAATCGAGTGGGTGACTTTGGTTTCGTCTTGGGCATTGGATTGCTTTTTGCCTACACCAACAGCATGAATTTCGGTGAAGTATTGAGCCAAGCTGATCAGCTCGCGACCGTGATATTGCCAGGCACGGACTGGATGCTGCTGACCGTGGCTTGTGTGTGCTTATTCATCGGCGCCATGAGTAAATCGGCGCAAGCACCCTTGCACTCTTGGCTACCCGATTCCATGGAAGGCCCCACACCCATTTCGGCGTTGATTCATGCCGCGACCATGGTCACCGCTGGTATCTACATGGTGGCACGGTTTTCACCCCTGTTTGAGTTCTCAGACGTTGCCCTCTCGCTGATGATCGTGGTGGGTGGTTTTGGGGCCTTGTTCTTGGGCATCTTGGGCGTTGTGCAAAACGACATCAAGCGCGTGATCGCCTATTCAACCTTGTCACAGCTCGGTTACATGACAGTGGCGCTGGGCGCATCGGCCTTTTCTGTGGGTATTTTCCACATGATGACGCATGCGTTCTTCAAAGCTTTGTTGTTCTTGGCAGCCGGTTCAGTCATCATGGCCGTCCATCACAACCAAGACATTCGTTACATGGGTGGCTTACGCAAGTACATGCCCATCACTTACATCACTTTCTTGATGGGTGGTTTGGCATTATCGGCCTTTCCATTCACGGCAGGCTTCTACTCCAAAGAGCACATTATTGAGGCGGCTGGTTATGCCACAGTCTGGGGTTCAGGGTTTGCCTACATCTGCGTGGTGATCGGTGCCTTTGTGACGTCACTCTATACGTTCCGGGTCTTCTTTGTTGTGTTTCACGGCAAAGAGCGCTATGACCAAGCTCCAGTTGAAGAAGGGCATGAAGCGCATCACGGTAAACCGCATGAGTCACCTTGGGTGGTGACGTTGCCTCTGGTTCTGCTGGCCATTCCTTCTCTTATTGCGGGTGCCATCTTTGTGAGTCCGCTGCTATTTGGCGATTTCTTTACTTACCTCAATTCAGTACAACACGAAGGCCATGATGCCATGCGCGAGTTGGCAGCCAAGTGGGATGGTTGGTTGGCGTATGGCTTGCACGCCTTTGTGACCGTGCCCTTTTACGCCGCTTTGGGTGGTGGCGTGGTTGCTTGGTACTGCTACGTGCACAACACTGCGATGCCAGCAAAAATTAAAAATGCATTGTCTTTCTTGCAACCCGTGCTTGATCACAAGTACTACTTTGATTGGCTTAACGAGTCGGTGATTGCACCAGCGGCCAGAAAGTTAGGACGATTCTTATGGGTCAAGGGTGATGAGGGAATCATTGATGGTATTGGCGTGAATGGTTCGGCCAAGGTGGTTGGTGCATTTGCTGCGTTGGCCCGTCGGGTTCAGTCGGGTTTCATTTATCACTACGCTTTTGCAATGATCATCGGTTTGATGGCATTGATTTCTTACATTATTTTGGTACATAAATGATGGCTGGCGAGATCGTTTCCTCCTCTATTCCTTGGCTCACGCTGTCCATCTTCGTGCCGATCGTGGCCGGCCTGCTTTTGTTGTTGGTGGGTCGCGACGACCGGCCAGAAATGACCCGCTGGTTGGCTTTGGGTGCAGCGCTTTTGGGTCTTTTGGTGACCATTCCGCTTTACACCGGGTTCGATATCA
>Ga0213861_10001927_pt1 | contig 18252 bp, 19 predicted proteins | sample PICome_4_FD_160110 | JGI IMG/M metagenome (GOLD analysis project Ga0213861, IMG submission 160110) | Coastal seawater microbial communities near Pivers Island, North Carolina, United States - PICO131 | ecosystem: Environmental > Aquatic > Marine > Coastal | place: USA: North Carolina... | reverse complement strand
CACAGCAGCGGACTGGCTGTCGGATCGGGCCATTCGCGCCCTGCTCGCCCTGGCGATGGCGCGGCCTTTCGAACAGCGTATCCCCTTCATGGGTCGGATGGCCCGGCGGATCGTCGCCCCCCTTGCCGGCTTTGACAAACGGATCCGCTTTGGCTTGAACCTTGCCTGCCCCGATTTGACCGAGCCCGAGATCCAGCGCATTTCCCGCGAGGTTGCCGACAATTTCGGGCGCACTGTTGCCGAGATCTACTCAGGCGCCGAATTCGCCGCCCGCATAGCCGCCTCCGACCCGCTTGAGGGTCCGGGGTTGCAAACCCTTATCGATCGGCAGGCCGCAGGAAAGCCGGTGATCCTCGCCGTCGCGCATTTCGGCAATTATGACGCCATGCGGGCGGCGCTCGTGGCCCGCGGGCTGACGGTTGGGGCGGTGTATCGTCCCATGGATAACCCTTACTTCAATGCCCACTACGCCGAAGCAATCCACGCAATTGCAGAGCCGCTTTTCCCCCGCGACCGGTCCGGCACCATCGCACTGGTCAGGTTCCTGCGTGGCGGGGGCATGGTGGCGCTTGGCTTTGATCAATATGTGCACAAGGGTGCCGATCTGACCTTCTTTGGCCAGCCGGCCCCGACCCTTCTCAGCCCGGCGACGTTCGCCCTCAAGTACGATGCCCCCCTGGTCCCGATCCATGCGATCCGGCAGCCGGACGGGATCACCTTCAAGGTGCTGGTGGACGAGCCCATTACGCCCGCCTCACCCGAGGACATGATGCAGGCGGCCAACGACCGGTTGGAAGAGATGGTGCGCGCCCATATGGGTCAGTGGTTCTGGGTCCACAGGCGGTGGAAACCCCACCTGAACAGGGATAGGGCCTAGCGGTCGAACCGCGCCGCGGCAAGGATCGGACCGGCGCCCGCCCCCTGAACGATCAGGACCGCAGGATCGCTTCCTGATATCTCGACATCAAGGGTCAGCGGGCCCGCGCCGTCCCAATCGGCGATGATGTCCCATCGCGTGACGATATTGCTATAGCTCAGCTGGCGCCCGGCATTCTCGCCCCCCAGAACCTCCACATCCTGATGCGGCAGGTAGCGCACCAGTTGCACGACCATTGGCGCGGTTTCGGCGGCGGTAAGCGATACCAGATGCAGGTCACCGCTCCGCTCGACCACAAGATCGACGCCCGTCTCGATCCCCTCGTGTGCCCTTATCCTCGACATCACTTCCATCGCCTTGGCCCCGATGATGTGATCCTGGCCTTCAACAATGAACTGTGGCGTATAGACCGTCCGCTGCCCTGCCGCCCGGGCATAGGCCTGCTGACGTTCGCTATTTTGAGCAGAGCCAAAGCTATCGCGCCAGCCAAGGTAATCCCAATAGTCGACATGCAGGGCAAGGGCGATGATCTCGGGTTCCGCCGCCAGGAGATCGAGTATCTCGTGGGCAGGTGGACATGACGAACACCCCTGCGAGGTAAAAAGCTCGACCACGACCGGGCCATCGTCGGCCAGGGCCGCGCCGGAAAAAAGCGCAGAGGCAGTCAGGGCTGCAAGAATGGCACGCATTGGGGGCTCCGATAGTCTTCGTCCGTGGTGTAGATGCAGGGCATCATAAAGACCAATCAACCAATTGCGAGAGCCCCGCAACATTCCGCGAGCGAGGGGCTTGAATCAATTGTGTGCAATGGTATACATCGTTCAAATCTTAACCCTTGCGTGTCATCCTGCACCAGGGCTAAGGCTCGAATACCGCTCATTTCACCTCGCAGGAAGGGATCTTCTCATGCCCATCACAGTTGGCCACGACAGCGCAAAAACCCGCAAGACCCTCACCGTTGGCGGGGCGAGCCTTGCCTATTATTCGATCCCCGCCGCTCAGGCCGCAGGCCTTGGCGACTTCTCGCGCCTGCCCGCCGCGCTGAAGGTCGTTCTGGAAAACATGCTCCGCTTTGAAGACGGCAAGACCGTCTCAGTGGATGACATCAAGGCCTTTGCCGAATGGGGTGCCGCTGGCGGCAAGAACCCCCGCGAGATCGCTTATCGTCCGGCCCGGGTTCTGATGCAGGATTTCACCGGCGTTCCGGCTGTCGTTGACCTTGCCGCCATGCGCGACGGGATCGTGGCCCTTGGGGGCGATCCGCAAAAGATCAACCCGCTCAACCCCGTTGACCTTGTCATCGACCACTCGGTCATGATCGACGAATTTGGCAACCCCCGCGCCTTCCAGATGAACGTGGACCGCGAGTATGAGCGGAACATGGAGCGGTATGTCTTCCTCAAGTGGGGTCAGAACGCCTTTGACAACTTCCGCGTTGTCCCGCCCGGCACCGGCATCTGCCACCAAGTGAACCTTGAGTATCTGGCACAGGTCGTCTGGTCCGATGTCGATCAGGACGGCAACATGGTCGCCTACCCCGACACGCTTGTGGGCACCGACAGTCACACCACCATGGTCAACGGCGCAGCCGTCCTGGGCTGGGGCGTTGGCGGGATCGAGGCAGAGGCCGCGATGCTGGGCCAGCCGATCTCCATGCTGATCCCCGAAGTCGTCGGCTTCAAGCTGACCGGCGCGATGGTCGAAGGCACGACAGCCACCGACCTTGTCCTCAAGGTCGTGGAAATGCTGCGCGCCCATGGGGTGGTCAGCAAGTTTGTTGAGTTCTACGGCGACGGCCTCGACCATTTGCCCCTCGCCGACCGGGCCACCATCGGCAACATGGCCCCCGAATACGGCGCCACCTGCGGCTTCTTCCCCATCGACAACGAGACCCTGCGCTACATGCGCACCACCGGCCGGGACGAGGACCGCATCGCGCTGGTCGAAGCCTATGCCAAGGAAAACGGGTTCTGGCGCGGGGCAGATTACAACCCGATCTACACCTCGACCCTCGAGCTGGACATGGGTACCATCGTCCCCGCCATTTCGGGCCCCAAACGGCCGCAGGACTTTGTTGCCCTGACCGGCGCCAAAGCAGGCTTTGCCAACGAGATGGACAAGACCTTCAAGCGGCCTCTGGACAAGCAGGTCCCGGTCGAGGGCGAGGATTACACCTTGTCGTCCGGCAAGGTTGTGATCGCCGCGATCACCTCCTGCACCAATACGTCGAACCCCTATGTGATGATCGGCGCCGGCCTCGTGGCCCGCAAGGCGCGCGCCCTGGGCCTCAAGAGCAAGCCCTGGGTCAAGACCTCGCTGGCGCCGGGAAGCCAGGTTGTGTCGGCCTATCTTGAGGCGGCAAACCTGCAAGAAGACCTCGACGCGGTGGGCTTTAACCTTGTCGGCTATGGCTGCACCACCTGTATCGGCAACTCCGGCCCGCTGCAGCCCAAGATTTCCAAGGCGATCGCCGACGGCGACCTTGTCGCGACGGCCGTCCTGTCGGGCAACCGCAACTTTGAGGGCCGCATTTCGCCCGACGTGCGCGCCAACTACCTGGCCTCCCCGCCACTGGTCGTGGCCTATGCCCTGGCCGGTGACATGAACATCGACCTGACCACCGAACCCCTGGGCACAGGATCGGACGGCCAGCCCGTCTACCTCAAGGATGTCTGGCCCACCCAGGCCGAGATCGCCGAGCTTGTCGAAGCGACCGTGACCCGCGAGGCCTTCTTGTCCAAATACGCCGATGTCTTCAAAGGCGACGAAAAGTGGCAGGGCGTGGAGATCACCGACAGCGAGACCTACGATTGGCCGACAGCCTCGACCTACGTGCAGAACCCGCCCTATTTCCAGGGCATGTCCAAGGAGCCCGGCGTCATCACCAATATCGACGGCGCCAAGGTTCTGGCGATCCTCGGCGACATGGTCACCACCGACCACATCAGCCCTGCCGGATCGTTCAAGGACACCACCCCCGCCGGCCGCTACCTGGTCGAGCGTCAGGTGTCGCCCCGCGAGTTCAACTCCTACGGATCGCGTCGGGGGAACCACCAGATCATGATGCGGGGCACCTTCGCCAACATCCGCATCAAGAACGAGATGCTGGACGGGGTTGAGGGCGGATACACCCTGGGCCCGGATGGCAGCCAGATGGCAATCTACGACGCCGCCATGGCCTATGCCGAGACCGACACCCCGCTGGTGATCTTTGCCGGCAAGGAATACGGCGCTGGATCGTCCCGCGACTGGGCGGCCAAGGGCACGGCCCTTTTGGGTGTGAAGGCCGTCGTGGCCGAAACATTCGAGCGTATCCACCGGTCCAACCTGGTCGGAATGGGCGTCATTCCCTTTGAGTTCACAGGCGGTGACACCCGTCAGAGCCTCGGTCTGAAGGGCGATGAAACCGTATCGATCCACGGCCTGGATACCGTCACCCCGCTCGCCGAAGTTCCTGCCACCATCACCTATGGCGATGGCTCGACCAAGGCGCTCACCCTCAAGTGCCGCATCGATACCGCTATCGAGGTGGAATACATCGAGCACGGCGGCGTCCTGCACTACGTGCTGCGCAACCTTGCCAAGGCCGCCTGAGCCTACAGCCATTTGGTCGGTTTGACACAAGGTCGCGCCCCCTCACGGGGGCGCGGCTTTTTCATGTCTCGGGCCTTGCGGCCCGCTCCGAATTGCCTCCGGCGGGGATATTTGTAGCGAGATGAGGATGGTGCGGCACCGGGACACTGGGGCGCGTTCTCTGACCGGCTGCGGCTATCAGAATGATGCCTGATGACCCCTGATCATCATCGCAAGGGCCTGCCTTTCAGCCGCCCGAGGCCTGGAGTGCTTCGGCTTCGCGGAGTGCGGGCAGGAAACGCTGTTCATAGTCGGAGCCGACCATCGGCCCGGTGAACCGGAACAGCACCGTTCCCTCACCATCGAGTATGAAAGTTTCGGGCGGCGCGGTGACCCCCCAGTCTATCGAGGTCCGTCCGCGAGGGTCGAAACCTGTGGCAAAGAAGGGGTCCCCTTCATCCGCCAGATAGCTCAGCGCATTGTCCGCCTCGTCCCGGAAGTTGAGGCCAGCGACCCGGTATCCCTGATTTGCCAAGGCGTGCAGTGTCGGATGCTCTGCCCGGCAGGGCGGGCACCAGCTTGCCCAGTAGTTGACGATGGTGATTTCGCCCGCTTCGATGTCATCCCTGGTCAGAAGGGGTGTTCCGGGCAAGGGCTCTTGCGGGAGCGGGGGGGCGGGCCGTCCGATGAACGTGGATGGCAGCTCATTGGGATTGTCCCGCATCATGCCTACGAAGAACAGACCTGCCAGGGCGGCAAAGACGACGGGGGGCGCCAGCATCAGGGGAGAGATTTTAGCCACGGCTTTGCCCTTCTGCCTTTTCAAGCGCCCGGCGGATCCGCACCGCCCGCCGCCAACTGGCCAGCACGAGGACGAGGATCAGCCCGATGCTTGCCACATAGGCCCAGATCACCGGCCCGGCATAGGGACCAAGGTCCGGCATCATGTCCTTGCCTCCGCCCGGCGCGCCCGCAGTTCGAGCGCGCGTATCCGCCTGACCCGGATCTCGGTCCGGGTCCGCATCAGAACAAGCGCGATGAACAGCAGGACAAACCCCGCAATGCAGGCAAGCAGCGGATAGTAAAAGATGTCAGCCACGTTCTTTTCCGCGTCCAGTGACAGCGATGCCCCCTGGTGCAGCCCCTGGTTCCAGAAGTTGACCGCGTAGCGGCTGAGCAACGCAAAGACAGATCCAACGATGCAAAGCACGCTGGTCAGATCGGCGGCGGTGTCGGGGTCGGCGATCGCCTCCCACAGCGCCATGTAGCCAAGGTAGAACAGGAACAGGATCAGAAACGAGGTCAGCCGCGGATCCCAGGCCCACCAGGTGCCCCACATCGGCTGCCCCCATATGGCCCCGGTCACCAGTGCCACAAGCGTCATCGTCACCCCAACCGGCGCCGCCGCGCGGGCCGCAAGCGCACTCACATGGTGCCTCCGAACCAGCCAGATAAGCGAGGCAACAAGCATCATGAGCCAGGCATTTATCGCCATAAGGGCCGAGGGCACATGCAGATAAATGATCTTGACCGTCGCCCCTTGCCGGTAGTCATCGGGTGTGAAGAAGAACCCCCAGATCAGACCGCCGACAAGGCAAAGACCCGCCAGACCAAAGGTCCAGGGCAAGAGCGGTGTCGTCGTCTCGACGAACTTCTTTGGATTGGCGTATTCCCAGATCGACATGGTGTTTATCTATCCTTCCCCTGCCCCGGCCTCAATGGCCCAGTTGCCGCAGGTCACCTCAGATTGATCCGCAGCACAAGCGCCGCGGCAAAGGGCATCAAGGCCAGCGTCCCAAGGGCGATGCCTCCAAGGAACACCAGAGGCACCGTCGCCTCCAGCCCATCGCCGCCGCGCCGCGCGGCCTCGGCCCCAAAAATCAGGATCGGCACGTAAAGCGGCAGCACCAAAAGCGACAGCAACAGCCCGCCCCTGCGCAGCCCGACGGTCAGAGCCGCCCCGAAGGTGCCAATCAGGGACAAGGCCGGAGTTCCAAGGGCCAACCCTCCAAAAAGCCAGGGATAGGCAGCAGGCGACAGGTTCAACAGGAACCCAAGCCCCGGGGCGGCCAGCGTCAGGGGCAGACCTGTCGTGATCCAATGGGCGATGGCCTTGGCCAGGGCCACACTCTCCAAAGGCAAGGGCGCCGTTGCGAGCAGTGGCAATGATCCGTCCTCGTGATCCAGCGCAAATATCCGGTCGAGGGAAAGCAGGGCGGCCAGCAGCGCCGCGACCCAAAGAATCCCCGGGGCAATCCGGCGCAACACCGCCGCCTCGGGGCCAACCCCAAAGGGCACCAGCACGATCACGATGAGAAAGAAGGCAAGCCCAAGGCCAAAGCCCCCACCCGCCCGTATGGCAAGGCGCAGGTCGCGCAGGATCAGGGCCTTCACAGAAACGCCTCGTCGGACCCGCCCGAGGCGTCAGGGGCCGCCACATAGGGGCTCAACTCCAGGATCGGGGCGTCGATGCCAAGGTCGATATGGGTCGCGATGACCGCGATCCCGCCCGAAGCCAGATGCCGGTCCCTCAACCAATCGGCAAACAGGCGCACAGAAAACGCATCCAGGGAGTTCGTCGGCTCATCCAGGAACAGGACCGAACGGCCGATGACCCCAAGGCGGGCGAGGCCCAGCCGGCGGGTCTGACCCGAGGACAGGGTGCCCGCCGCCCGGTCCCGTAGCGTTTCAAGGTCAAAAGCCGCGAACACGTCCTGGGGCAAGGTTCGGCCATAAACCTCGGCCCAGAATGCAAGATTCTCGGTCACGCTCAGGGTGGCCTTCACGCCGTCCGCGTGGCTGGCATAGGCGGCATCCTCATCGGCGCCCGTCACAGTGCCGGCAAGCGGCGGCTGCAAACCGGCCAGGGTGCGCAAAAGCGTTGTCTTGCCGATCCCGTTGGGGCCGCGCAGGATCAGGGCCGACCCGGCTGGCACCGAAAACGACAGACCCTCAAGCACCGGGATACCGCCCCGTGCAACAGCCAGTCCCGAAACCACCAGGCCCATACCAGCGCCGTCCCTACAGGCCACCGCCATGTTCAGACCGGGATCAGGGCCAGGCCGACCCGCCGCCCCTCGCTCAAGAGCACGTTGAAGGTGCGGCAGGCCGCCGGAGAGGCCATGCTCTCCACCCCGACACCAGCGTCTTCCAGTGCCTTGCGGAAGGACGCCGGAACATGGGCGATCTCGGCCCCCGTGCCGACGAACAGCACGTCAAGCCCCTCGACGAGGGCCAGAGGGCCCGCGATGTCCTCAAACCCGCCCCAGGGCGCCACACCCGCACCGCTGACCATAACCGGGCCTTCATGCACCTTGCCACCGATGCGGAAAAAGCCGGGGCCATAGCCATCAACTGGCACGGCATCGGTATATCGGATCTCATTCAGACGCATCGCCGTGCCCCTTCGCTTCGTTCCAAATACTCAAAAAACGGACCACCACCCAGAAGGATCAGGCGTCGATGTCCGAGTATTTGTTCCCCACCGGGCGCTTCACACCCGACCAGTCGCGCTTGACGCCCAGCATCAGGACCACGTTCTTGGCCACATAGATGGACGAATAGGTGCCCACAACGATGCCCCAGGTGATCGCAAAGACAAAGCCCCGGATGACGTCGCCGCCCAGCACCAGCAAGGCGATCAGGGCCAGAAGCGTGGTGCCCGAGGTCATGATGGTCCGGCTCAAGGTTTCGTTGGCCGACAGGTTCAGCACCTCCCTAAGCGGCATGACCTTGTACTTGCGCAGGTTTTCCCGCGCCCGGTCAAACACCACGACGGTATCGTTGATCGAATACCCCACAATGGTCAAAAGCGCCGCGATGATCGCAAGATCGAACTTGATCTGCAAAAGGGCAAAAAGGCCGATCGTCAGGCCGACGTCGTGCACAAGGGCCGCGACAGCGCCCACGGCAAACTGCCATTCGAAGCGCAGCCAGATATAGATCACGATGGCCACAAGCGCTCCGACCACCGCCATGATCGCGGTCCGGATCAGCTCGCCCGATACCTTCGGGCCGACGCTTTCGACAGCCGGAAAGGTGATCGAGGGATCAACCGCCTGCAGGGCCGTCTCGACCGCCAGAACCGTCTCGCCCGCGACGCTCTCCTCGCCCGCCTGGGCCTGGATGCGGATCATCGCCACGTTCTGATCCTCGCGGAAGGTGGGATCGAACACCTCGGTGATCGTCACATCGCCCAGGTTCAGGGGGTCAATCGCCGCCCGGTAGGCCCCCACATCGACGGCCTGAACCGATTCCGTCCGGATCGTCGTGCCGCCCCGGAAATCGATGCCGAAGTTCAGACCCATCACGAAAAAGGCGATCACCGAGGCGATCAGCAGGACGACCGAGGCGCCGAAGGTGGCTCGGGCATAGCCGAAAAAGTCGATCTTGGTGTTGTCGGGTACCAGGCGCAGGCGCATCAGATCAGACCTCGATGGTTTTGGGACGGCGGCGCGAGAACCACCAGACAATAAGAAGACGGGTAACGAAGATCGCCGAAAAGACCGATGTCAGGATGCCAAGCCCCAGCGTGATGGCAAAGCCCCGCACCGGACCCGACCCAAGCGCATAAAGGATCGTCGCCGTGATCAGGGTGGTGATGTTACTGTCCAGAATGGCCGACAGCGCCCGCTCATAGCCCAGCTCGATCGCCCGGGCCGGGCCCTTGGCGGTGCGCAGCTCTTCGCGGATACGTTCAAAGATCAGCACGTTGGCATCGACCGCCATACCGATGGTCAGGACGATCCCTGCAATGCCCGGAAGGGTCAGCGTGGCGCCCAATAGCGACAGCACCCCAAAGATCAGGCAGACGTTGATCGCCAAGGCGATATTGGCAAACCAGCCGAACAGACCATAGCTTAGCGCCATAAAGCCAACGACCAGTACTGCGCCAACCCCGGCGGCCAGCTTGCCCTTGTCGATGCTGTCCTGGCCAAGCTCGGGCCCGATGGTCCGTTCTTCCAGGAACGTCAGGCCTGCAGGCAAGGCGCCGGCCCGCAACAGAACCGCCAGATTGGTCGATTCCTCGATGGTGAAATTGCCGGTGATGATGCCGGATCCGCCCGGAATGTGGCTTTGGATCGTCGGGGCCGAGATGACTTCGTTGTCCAGCACGATGGCAAAGGGCGCCCCGATATTCTCAGCCGTATAGTCGCCAAAGGCGCGCGCACCGGTCGGGTTAAAGCGGAAGTTGACCGCGGGGCGCCCGTTCTGGTCAAAGGCGGGTTGGGCATCGACCAACTCTTCGCCCGTCACCACGGGGGATCGCTCAAGGATATAGTAGACCCCCTCTTCATCAAGGGACGGCACCAACAGGTTGCCCGCACCAGCGACCGCAGACGGGTCGGTCGTGCGGTTGACGACCGCATTGAAGGTCAGTTGAGCCGTTGTCCCGATCAGGTCCTTGACCTCTTGCGCAGATCCGACGCCGGGCACCTGGATCAGGATACGGTCGTCGCCCTGGCGCTGGATGGTGGGTTCGCGGGTGCCCGCCTCGTCGATCCGGCGGCGGACGATCTCGAGCGCCTGCTGCATGGTGCGGTCGTCGGTGGCGAGCTGCTCTGCCTCGCTCAGGCGAAAGATCAGAAGCGTCCCGTCGGCGGTCACCTCGATATCGGAAGACCCGACGCCAGTCAGGCTGACCACCGGTCGGGACAGGCCCCGGGCCAGTTCCAGCGCCCGGTCGGCGCCATCAACGTTCGAGATGCGGACCCGCAACTCATCGGCAGGACCGTCCTCGCGGGTGACAAAGCCCACCACGTCCCGCTCGGCGGCCAGCACATCGCGGGCCTCGGGCCACAGGGCGTCCATCCGGCTGGCGTAAACATCGCTTACCGACACTTCGGCTAGAAGATGGGCCCCACCCCGCAGGTCGAGGCCAAGATTGACAAGACCTGAGGGCAGGAAAGATGGCCAAAGCGCCGCTTCGGCCTCAAGCAGGGCATCAGTGCGCCCGGTGTCGATAACCGCACGGGCGTCATTGGCCTGCTCGACCCGGCTGTAAAAGGCATTCGGCAGTGCCAGGCTCAATCCGGTCAGAACCACCACAAGGATGACCAGACGTTTCCATAGACTGAACTGGAGCATGGATCAGGGCTTTCGACTGCGACCGGGACGGAACATTCCGGGGCGCGCACACCCGGCTCAGCAGGCGCCCCGGTTATGAAAGGGGCAGATCAGACTTTGGCAGGCTCGGTCTTGCTGGTGACCGTCGCGATGGTCGAGCGGACGACACGAACGCTCACGCCAGTCGCGATCTCGACCTCGACCTCATTGTCGTCCTTGACCTTGGTCACCTTGCCGATCAGGCCGCCCTGGGTGATGACCTGGTCGCCACGACGCAGAGCCGCAACCATTGCCTGATGCTCTTTGAGCTTTTTTTGCTGGGGGCGGATCAGCAGGAAATACATGATCCCGAAAATCAGGATTAGCGGAATAAGGGATTCAAAGCCTTGCATGGCGGTCCTTCTGTCTGGTCAGCGGGGCGGACCCCTGTCCGGGCCCCAGTCAATAACGCGCGGTCCTTGTAGGACCCGAGTAGGGGAATGGCAACTGCGCCCGATGCCGCCCTATGGCGGGCCGACCCTTGCCGGAAACACTCCCCTGGGGGCATATGGGGACGGGTAGGTTGAGTGCAAAGGGTGAGTGGGCGAAAATGAGTACGGTTTGCATCGCGACTACCCACGTAGTTGTTTCGCGGCCAGATCGCCCTTTCCAGGCGACCATCTATCGGTGACAGACGTAGCGATGATCATCGCCGAGACCAGAGAATAGACCGCCTCAAACAAGACCAAAGCCCATCAAACCGATGTTATGGGACGGGGCGATAAAGCAGTGGTTCTGATGGCAGGGCTCGCACGATTGCGCGAAATACGTCTTCAGGTCTTCTGGGCCTGATCGGACAATGACGTCGTTCCGCCTTCGCAAAGCCATCTTTACCACGCCATATTGCCCCCGACATAAGACAACAGGGGGCAAATCCCTACATGGCAAAAATGCGAGACTTGATGCACCAACCAGAACGCCTTTGGTCAGAGGGGGCCTTTGTGCCGCTTCACGGGCGTCTGACGCAATTGGTTGGCACCGTCCTGCGCGCGCGGATGGATGAATTCCATGTCGGCGAGCTGTGTGAGATCCGGGACCCCATCACAGGACAAACCAGCCAGGCAGAGGTCATCGGCATCGATGGGGATGAGGCCCTGCTGCTGTTGCTGGGATCCGCGCAAGGCATTTCAAACCGGTCGCAGGTCACGCCTCTCGGGACGGGCAGCCTGCTGGAGGTCAGTGACGCCTATCTGGGCCGTGTGCTGGGACCAATGGGCAACCCGATTGACGGGGAAGTCCTCTTGCCGCCCGCACCGGGGCGCCCGATCTCGGCCCCGCCGCCAAACCCGATGACCCGGCCGCCAATCGCGGATGTCTTTTTGACCGGTGTCACCCCGATCGATGCCTTGTTGACCTGCGGCGTGGGACAACGCGTCGGGATTTTTGGCTCGGCCGGGACGGGCAAATCGACATTGCTGGTTGATCTGCTGCGCCACAGTCAGGCCGACGTCATTGTGATCGCACTGGTCGGTGAGCGCGGGCGCGAAGTGCGTGAGTTGGTCAACGAAGTCCGGTCCGAGGATGCCTTTGCCAGAACGGTTATGGTCGTCTCGACATCCGACAGTCCGCCGTTGGAACGGCTTCGGGCCGCGGATTCCGCCACCACCGTCGCAGAGTACTTCCGCGATCAGGGAAAGAATGTTCTTTTGATCGTGGACAGCCTGACGCGCGTCGCCCGTGCGCAGCGCGAAGTTGGCCTCGCAGCCGGTGAACCGCCCACCCGGCGCGGCTTCCCCCCGTCAGTCTTTGCCATGTTGCCTGCATTGCTCGAACGGTCCGGCCGCTCGGACACCGGCTCCATCACGGCCTTCTATACCGTGCTGGTGGAAGGCGACGACGACGATCAGGATCCAATCGCGGATGAGGTCCGCAGCCTGCTTGACGGGCATATCCTGCTGTCGCGCTCCCTGGCGGCTCAGGGCAAATTCCCGGCGATTGATATTGCTGGGTCTGTCAGCCGCCTGATGCAGACAATCGCCAGCCCCCACCACATTGCGGCCGCACGCTTTGTCCGGGCCCAGTTACAAGCCATCAAAGAGGTCGAACTTTTGGTCAGGGTCGGTGAATACACACCCGGCCGCGATCACCTCACTGACGCGGCACTGGCCAATCAAGACGCACTGAACGCCTTTCTTTACAGGAAAAAGCAACCTGCCGGCGATGTGAACACGCTGGTCAAACAGCTGATGGCAGCATCCGGGATTGGCAAATGATCCGCCTGTCAGGACCCGATTTATCTCAGGGCAAAACCTGAAGAACCTCGCAAACCGAGTGCCCTAGGCGATGGCTAAGGGGGGTGATAGTGGAACCCTCCCGCCCAGACATGAGGCAGCGCTTCGTCCGGGAGAAACGGCTGTGTGACACGGGATCAGAGGGTCAGTGTCCGGAATTCGGCCAGTCGATCTGGGCCGGACGCGGTGCGCAACCGGGTCGCGACGGCCAGAACACTTTGCACATCGGCCTCTGTCAGGCCAAGGGTCGGTGCGACGCGGTAGGCCTCGTCAGCGCGGCCCGCCATTGCGAGGATCAGTAGATGATTGCGTTTGTAGCGGTCGGGCACGATCAGGCGGCTCAATGGGCCCGATACGGCCAACGCTTGCCCGTAGTCCCCGGCAAAGGCGTAGGACAGCGCCAGATTTGCAGACAACTCGCGGCTGTAGGGCAATTGTGTCAGCCCCTTCAGGTACAGTGCCTGCGCCTCAACGTGGCGGCCCTGCAGATCCAGAACAACGCCCAACGGGGAAAAGGCACGCGCCTGCCCCATATCGACGGTGCGCGTCAGGTGGACCTCGGCCTCCGGGACATTGTCGGACAGAGCCAGCGTGATCCCCAGACCGGTTAGGGCATCACTGCGGCGGGGGTCGCGCACAATCGCCTCCCCAAAAGCGCTTTCAGCCTCGTACAGGACGTTGGTGGCCAGAAAGGCATTACCAAGCCGGTAGAGTGCTTCGGCCCGTCTTATTTCGTTGGGAGCTTGCGACGAGGCTTGCTGCAGAATGGCAACTGCTTCTGCATTGCGGCCATCGTTTGACAATTGGTCTGCCAGATCGAGCTGACGTTGAAACTCTGACCCCAGCGGCCATGACTGTGTGGTGATCCCACACGCAGACAGGCTCACGAGCCCGACGAGCATCAATGCAACAGTTAGAGTTCTCTGCCATAGGCCTGTGAGGTGCTTCATCTTTTTTTCATCTTTTCTGCCTCTCACAATAGGTCGCACTGCGCCCCGCAAAAATCAACTCTGAAATGGCGCCACCTACGTGTCACCAAAATTACTTTTCCTGGATCAGCTCTTTGAAGCTGGGTGACATTTTAAGTTAATGCATGCCATTCTTCAGACAAATCGGCATGACGCGCCATTTTTGTCGCCTCCTGACAATGACGAGGCCACATAATGACGTTACGTTGAGTAATGGAAAGATCAATGCGAGCAACTTTTGGCTTCCTTTGGATGATGATTCTGTTAGGTGTCGCGACCTCCGCGCACGCCCAGAATCAGCAGCTCGATCAGGTCTATCCCAAGATCGTCTTGGATCAGGATGTAGAAGTTGTGTTGCGCCAACTCACAGAAGACACAGGGATCCCGGTTGTGGTCGACCGTGCAATCGACGGTGTCGTGCGCAATGAGAACCCTGACCTTAGCACCCGCGAATTCCTGGATGCGATTTTGGCCCCTGTGGCGGCAACCTGGTATTACAGCAACGGCTTTGTCTACGTCGCGCCAATGACTGAAGTGGAGCAAGTCCTGTTCGACGTAGCCGAAGTGCCAAAGGACAACCTGTACCGGGCCGTAGCCGGGATCGAGATGCAGGCAGGCCGATCCCCCATAACAATCCGTTCAGATGGGCTAACGGCGATCGCGACCGGATCCCCGGATTATCTGCGACTGGTCTCCGAGCTGGTTGCCCTCGAAGGGGGCTTTGTGCTGGGTCAAAACAACGATGGAGAACAGGTCACCGCTGGCTCCGAGATCGAGGCAGAATTCGTCGAAGAGCAGCAAACCATGTCGGTGTTTCGCGGAAGGGTAAACAGATGAGCTCAGCAGCTGAACAAGTAATGAGCGCCTTGGCGGATGGGGTCTGCCTGGCTGTCATTGCAGGCCGCCGTGGACTTAAGACCTCATCGGCAAGCATCTTTCAAGCTTGGGCCAATCACGCACCCAATGACGCCTTGGGCCGGATCGGCATGGCACTTTCCCTCGCCCACCACGGGGATCAGACGGCTGCCGCTGCCCTGTTAAAGGACTGCCCGCCTGATCTAGCGCGTGCCGATCAGGCCGCTGCAATCCTCGCCGGGCTGACCGGTCATGTGGCGGCATCAGAAACATCCGCCGGGCCCGCGAGCTTTGGCGGCAAACGATAGGATCGCGCAGTGCGAGAGAATGAACTCCTCAAGTTGTCGTTTGACATCGGGTGCGCCGGGCTGAACCGAAAGACGCGGGCCCAGCCTGATGTGATCTTTCAGGCGTTGACGACGCTTCGCCCGGACAATGCTTGCGGCGCGATCGGCATGTCGCTTGTCGAGGTGGGCAAAGGCAACTTTGATGCCGCAATCACCCTGCTGAAATCGGCCGAGGCCAACTGCACAAAAGCCGTCCTCGAAGCGCGGGAAGTGCGCGCCGCCATCGAACAGGTGCTGCCCCGGTAGCGCCATGCAACCCGAACCAAACTAACGAACTGGAACATATCATTAAAATCGACGGATCACATAGCCCCCAGGCGATAGGCGCGGTTGACACCGATATAATGCCGATGCGGCGCCCCGGTATGGAGCAAGCTGTCAACTCGCTCGTATCTCGTCTGAAACAGCGGGTGCGGCCTGCGATGGACCGCGCTAGCAAAACCTTTGATGACCCGGCCCCTCCCCTGACCGATGACAAGATCCGTCAGGCGGGCCCCATGGCCGAGGATGTTCAACAAACCGCAGGTCGCTCTGACGGCGACATTAATGAGGAACCTCGTTGACCGAAATGCTTGAACGCCTGGCAAAGTCAAAGGCCTCGCTGCCGCCATATGACTTGCATGCGCGGCACTCCAATCACTCTTCATGGAAATGAACATGCCTGCTTCATCCGCACAATCCTGGAGCGACGTGACGACCGAAAAGTCCGTTGCTGCCAATAGCACATGCCCACCTGCGGCATCTTCGGGTTCCATGGAAGACCTGAGCAACCTGCTCATCCGACTTAGCGACGTCTTGCAGCGCGCGGGCCAATCCATGCTCCAAAAATGAAAAAAGAAGGTGAGGCGTGATCCAAGTCCGGATTGCCAATTCGGGCCTGCGTTTCCGATAAAATGAGAGCCAGCTTTCCGACAAATATTGTTCTGTCCCAGCCCAACCTTTTGATTGTCAGAAATGACACAAAAAAAAGTCGCAGTTTTACATGGGTTTGACACCTGTCTCGCGGATGATGTTCGGGGATATCGACAAGGGATACAAATGGACTCGCGTCGCATTCAGAGCGTCAAGGAAACCGATTGAAGTCTTCATATACGATATCGTCGGAATCCGCGCGATGGCGGTTGGTGCAGCTTCAGCTGTCCCACCCAGAAATCGAATTGGGGACTTTATCGCTCGAAGACGTATCCCGGTTCACCCGACATGGTCAGGTTAAGCAGCATTCGATCAGTCAATACGATCGCCTTTTAGGTCAATTCGCCCAGAAGCATCCTTCCGTCGCCCAAGTAATTACCCTGACAGAACGTTTTGATCCTTGCATGATGGGCTCCTATGGATACTTGCTGCGGTCCCAGCCGGATGGACGGGCGTTTCTTGATCGCCTGACGCGGTATCACTACCTTTCTTCCAACTATGAACGCGCTCTGGTGGATGCCCAAGGTGGCAGTGTTGTCCTGCGATTGTCTCTGGATGCCGGGCTGGATCACCACACAACGGACGAATTGCTGCATTCAATTGTCACCTACCGCATGCTCGTATCGTTTTTTGGGGTTGATGCCATCCAGCACGTTTCACTTCCCCCACATGCGACATCCGCGGAAAAAGCGTTGGGGGAACTGATGCAAGGCAGGTTGGGAACAGAGGGGGCAATGCCCACCTTCTTTTTGGATCCGCGGATCCTGGAGGCCAGCTTACCTGATCAGGATCCGATCCTTGCCATGACGCTCGAGACCTTGGCCCACGCGTTGAGTGGTCAGTCAACCGAAAGCTCTGTCTCGGCCAAGGTCACGGCGGCGCTGCAACTTGACCAGTTGGGCCCCAAGGCCAGTGTTGAGGACGTCGCCAGCCATCTTGGAATGAGCGTTCGCACCTTGCAGCGCCGTTTGAACCTTGATGGTCAAAGCTTCAGCACCGTTGCCGATCAGGCGCGCAAGGAATTGGCGCTGACCTTGTTGCTGTGCACCAGCGAACCTGTGTCACAGGTGGCTGAGACGCTTGGGTTCCTTGAACTCAGCTCCTTTTATCGGTCGTTCAAGCAATGGTATGGCTCAACCCCCGCGAAATTCCGGCAGGAAAATCAGCTTAGTCTGGGATGATGGGCGTTTGCCTTGCGACACCCGTCAGTCGAACAGACCGTTATTGGCCATCAATCGTGCGATATCGGTCAGATCTTCCTCTTTCACACGTTGACCCAGCGGCGTGCTGAAAATCTGCGCCGCAAGGGGGGTATCGATCACCGGGACCTTCTGCGGGAGCTTGGCGCGCAAATTACGGGCACCTTCAGGGTCGCTGGATTTCGCTACAATGACAGGTACGGGTGTGTCGGATTCGTCAAACCGAAGCGCAACCACCGTGCTACCGCGTTGAATGACAAAGGTGGCCAGACGTACGCCGACCGGAAGCCGGACGTTTTCCAGAGCGATTTCACGCCGGCGGCTTTGCAGCAACGGCTCGCCCTCATCATCTTTGGTTTCCTTCTTGCGTTCCGTCCGCGTCATCCGTGCATTATCCAGGAAAATCGCCCGCTGCATGATATAGTCGATGACTGCGACGACCAGCATAAGCCCGAGTGTCACGCTCAGCAGTAACACCATGGCGAAGCGCATGAAATCCAGCGCCACCGGGATTCCCATTCCGATCTGAAGTAAATCCGCAAGAAAGTAGGCGATCACACCAACAAGCACCGTCAGGAAGACCACCAGTTTGATCACGCTGAGCAGGAACTGGAGCAAGGCCCTGCGACCGAACACCCTCTTGAACCCATCAACCGGGTTGATTTTTTCGAATTTGGGGATCAAGGGATCAAGGCTGAATCTGATCCCGCCGCCAAGGATGCCGCCGACCAGCAAAGTGACCAGCAAAACGACGATGAAGAGCGGCAAGACCAACCAAAGCACTTGTAGGATGTCGACGAGCACAAGGTTCATTAGGTTCTCAGGCACACCGCTCGCAATCGTGTCGAATGCGATCTCGAACAGTTCGGTCAGCCGATCGTAAATGGCTGAAATGGCAAACAGCGTATAAACGGTTGCGGCAATCGTGGTCCCAATGGTGATCACGTCGCGCGACTGCGCGAATTGGCCCTTTTCCCGCATCTTGCGCAGTTTTCGGTTTGAGGCCTCGAATTCCTTGCTTTCGCTTGGTTCTTCAGCCATCCCTGCCCCCCGCATTCACCAACCTGTCAAAGATTTCGAACAGGTCGGACAGCGCAAGGAAGTGCATGTCCATCGTGCTGGCATACATGATGTGCAGCAGGGTCAGATACAGAACCTTGAAACTGAGACTGAGAAAGAATGGAT
>Ga0213861_10001922_pt1 | contig 18261 bp, 16 predicted proteins | sample PICome_4_FD_160110 | JGI IMG/M metagenome (GOLD analysis project Ga0213861, IMG submission 160110) | Coastal seawater microbial communities near Pivers Island, North Carolina, United States - PICO131 | ecosystem: Environmental > Aquatic > Marine > Coastal | place: USA: North Carolina... | reverse complement strand
TAAATATGTAACGGTGCTTCGCGATCCAATCGAACGGGTGTGGTCCGAATATCGATTCCTACGATCAAATACGTTTCATCCACTGCATACTGCTGTCTCCAACATGTCGCTCCAGGACTATTTAACAAGTAACATCACAAATCAGGCATCCAACGGACAAACCCGTCTGTTGTGCGGAAATCATAAGCCGGGGTTTCCGGGCATTGCTGCCAGGGACGCGCTTCATGAAGGGCATCTACAGTTAGCAATTAATAACCTTAAGTATCATTTTCTGGTAGCAGGTTCACAGGAATATTTTGATGAAACATTACTACTATTAAAGACTAGATTGAAGTGGTGGGGGTGGCCTGTGTATGTTCGTCGAAATGTAACATTGGGGAAAAAACAAGCACTGACTTCCGAGGAAGCGGAGTTGATCCGCAGTGCTAATACGTTAGATGTAGAGCTATATCAACACGTCATGAATGTATTGAAATCAGATATCCAAAGAGGGGGCGAGAAATTTCAAGGTCAATTACGTCGATTTCGAAAGCTGAACCGTTGGTATCAATTTGGTTTACTTTTACCACTTCATTGTAAGATTGTTGCTCGACGCTTGATAGGGAAACAGTAAGCTCGAGAATACTTTATGGCAGTGAGCTTCTGATAAAGTAACACGATGAACGATTATTATAATAAATCAAATTGGACCATAGACTCGGTTATTCGCTCTCGTGCTGTTACCTATTGTAAAAAACCGCTTTGTGAGTTTGAAGGGGAGACAATAACCTACCAAGACGCTTTGTTAGACGGTAGTAGAGTTGCTAATTTTCTGAATGATCTCGGTGTTGGGCCTAACGATTACGTTGGGGTTATGCTGGATAATACAGCACAATTTTGCCAGTGTTGGTTCGGGCTCTCTATTCATGGGTCAGTACTTGTAGCGATTAATACGGCCTATAAAGGCGCATTTCTGTCGCATGTGCTTAATAACTCAAAAGCTCGTATTTTGTTTGTAGAATCTGAGTACGCCGATCACATTTTACAAATTGCTGATGACTTGCAGTATCTACACACTATAGTGGTGCAGGGATTAGCGCATGGCATTTCGTCACGATTTCAGGTTCGTCAATTTAGCGAATTTGAAGACTTCAAGAGTTCGTATGCAAAGGCATCCATAACTTACAGGGACACGGCTTGTGTTATGTATACATCGGGCACAACGGGACCCTCGAAAGGAGTGGTAATGCCCCATGCACATATCTATTTATTCGGGCTGGGAACGATTACCCACATGGGGCTGAACGAAAATGATCGTTTTTATATAGTCTTGCCGTTATTTCACGCCAACGGATTATTTATGCAACTCTACGCTACCATGATAGCTGGAGCTACGGCATTTATTCGCAAACGTTTCAGCGCTTCTTCTTGGCTACATGACCTTAAAAAACACAACCTAACAATTACTAATTCACTAGGTACTGTTGCGGCATACGTGTTGAATCAGCCGGCTTCCAAGCTGGATAAGGATCATCAACTAAGAATTATGAGTTTGGCACCCACCAGCGAAGCGATGGAATTGTCGCTTAAAGAGCGCTTTGGTATTAAGTCGGTTGTTGGCCTATATGGGATGACTGAAATCAATATCCCCTTATATGCAGTTGATGGCATCAGCCCGCCGGGGAGTTGTGGGCGTGTTTGGGACGAGTTCTATGAAGTGCGTGTTGTGGATGAGCTAACTGATGAAATAGTCGCGGAAAATGAAATTGGTGAGTTTGTAATAAGGCCCCGGCAGCCCTATGCGTTCATGAGTGGGTACGTAAATATGCCCGACAAAACTATAGAGGCCTGGCGCAATTTTTGGTTTCATACCGGCGACGCGGTACGCATCGACGCCGGAGGCAACGTGTTTTTTGTGGATCGAATCAAAGACTGTATTCGTCGTAAAGGTGAGAATATATCTTCATTTGAAATCGAGTCGGCGTTGTTGGGTTTTCATGGTGTTGAAGAAATAGCGGCATACGCCGTACCTGCTGACTTGGAAGGTACAGAAGATGAGGTAATGGTAGCAATTGTACCGGTCGACAATACATTGAATCTTAACGATCTTTACGAATACTCAATCGATGTTTTACCAGTATTCGCCGTCCCCCGATTTTATCGACTCATACCGGAACTGCCAAAGACTCCGACAGGAAAAGTTCAAAAAATGGTTCTAAAAAAGGAAGGAACTATGCTTGCTGATTTAAATGTCGGCTAGCCCAAGTATCGCTGCAATTTTAACTACTTATCGTTGTCTTTATCAGTAAACGAACTTTTCCCGGTTGCTTTAGCGACATTATTCCAAAAACTTTGTTGCATGCCCTCTATTGATCGCAGGTGTTCCGGTAAAAACGGTTCCATAATCTTCCTGGGGTCATAGTTGGCGGAATCAGTTTTAATTTTTTCTTTTAGGTCTTCAAGCATGGTCTCCTGCAGACTCGAAATATCTGGGAGTCCGAAAAAAGTTCGAAGCTCTTCTGGTGTCGCGTCAATTTCGATTTTTACCTTCATAAATATCTCCACATAGTTTTTGTTAAACGATAACACACGGGTACTTTCTGCTTTATTGCGTCATATCCCGTAAAGAGTCAGTCGTACATTTCATGTAGCGTAATAATGGACTTGCAACACTAAACATAAAAATACTACTATACCTGTAGTTTTTATGGATTTAAAAAGAAATCGATCAACATAAAACAGTTTTATTTTATAAATTTTTCCGCTGGAGGAACTACTAAGTGTCAAAAAAAATTGAAAGACGTAAGTTTTTAAAAACTACGGCAGCGGCCGGCGTAGGCGCAACTGCTGCAACACTCGCAGCGCCAGCGATCTCTCAAGGACGGGAAAAGCTGACAATGCTAACGACCTGGGGTCGTGGATTAGCCGGTGTGTTTGATGCCGCACAACGTGTAGCTGATAGTGTAAACGCCATGTCAGACGGAACACTCGAGATCGAAGTTAAAGCTCAGGGTGAATTGGTTTCTGGCTTACCTGCTGTATTTGATGCCGTAACCTCCGGTCAAGCCGATATGTACCATGGTGCGGATTACTATTACGTTGGCCAGCATGCAGCATTTGGTTTTTTTACCGCCGTTCCATTTGGTATGACAGCAACGGAGTTGAACAACTGGTATTACCATATGGGTGGACATCAACTTCATTTGGAGCTCGGTGAAGAATTCGGGTTACACTCGTTCCTCGCTGGAAACACGGGTACACAGGCGGGTGGTTGGTTCCGTAAAGAAATTAATGGCCCGGAAGACTTCAACGGTCTGAAGTTCCGCATGCCTGGTTTGGGCGGAAAGGCTCTTGGTAAACTAGGTGCGTCTGTGCAGACCATTCCAGGTTCAGAGGTCTATCAGGCATTATCGTCTGGAGCGATCGATGGTACTGAATGGATAGGTCCGTGGGGTGACGAAAAAGCCGGTTTTCAGGAAATTACCAAAATTTTCTACACTTCTGGTTTTCACGAGCCGGGTGCCGGTCTTTCATGTGCGGTTAATAAAGATCGTTTTAATAGCTTAAGTGCAACTCATCAGAAAATAATTGAAATTGCATGTGGTGAAGCGAATGCATGGAACTTGGGACAATATCTAGCGAATAATGGTGAAGCGTTACAAAGGCTCATAGCGGGTGGCGTAAGAACACTTGAATTCCCTGATACGGTTTGGGATGCCTTCGGTAAAGCCTCTCTAGAAGTTCTAGAAGAAAATATGGATGATCCATTGTTTAAAAAAGTATCCGACTCAATGCGTGACTCAATGAAGAAATCTGCAAGTTGGATTGAACTTTCGGAAGGTGCTTATACTCGTCAACGAAATCGAGTGTTGGGATAAGGTCTCCCCGTTAGTCAGTAATAAGTTCGGGCTCTTGTGAGCCCGAATTTTTTTAAGCAAATAAATTATTTTAGATTACTGTAAACATGCTGCAGAATATTTTTACATCGTTTCTGATGGGTTTCGTTGATTTATTACTTCTGCCGTGGCGTATATATCAATGGTTTCAACTGGAAACGTTGAAGGAACGGATGAACGCCATAATGGTCGTTGGTAATTCGTCTGAGTTTCTGTGTGTGGTATTGGCTCTAATGGTGGTGCTAATTATTATAGGCCTAGTTAAGCACGGATTTCTGGTCACTATGGTCGATCGGCTGGAGAGCTTTAATGGAAAAATAGGTCAATTTGCAGCATGGTTTGCATTAATTCTGATGATTCAGCAGATACTCATTATTGTAATGGGACAGGTGTTTCGCGGTAACCTGCTTTCTTTTGCTCCGTTTGGCTTGGCACTTACTTCACAAGAGTTACAATGGCTTTCTGGCCAGTTAAAATTATATAACGCAATCCTCATAGCGTTTGCATCCGCGTACACTTTTATCGAGGGTGGGCATGTTCGTGTTGATCTCATTTATGCTGGGGTAAGATATAGAGTCAAAAAGTGGATCGATCTTGCTGGAACATTGTTGTTTCTTTTGCCATCATCTTTGATTTTATGGTGGTTTGCGTGGCCGTTAGCGATGAATTCCATGTTTGCGCAAAAACCTCTTAATATCTGGTCAGAGACTGCTCGCTGGCGAAAAGTAAAATGGGAGTCGTCCGGTACTGCCGAGTTTTCCTGGGTGTGGGCTTTTAAGTTTTTAGTATTGGTATTTGCCGCATTGATGATTATTCAGGGCTTTGCGTTCTTATTGCGGAATATCCGTGCACTTCGCGAAACAAAAGAAATTGAAACACATCCCAATCTTGACCGTGTTGATTCAGTGCCGAACAACACTGTCGTTCATTCCTAAGTTAATCGATAACCGAAGACGATTATGTTATTTGGACTTTCAGGCGTAGAACTCTCGCTTATTATTGTTTTTGTATTATTGTTTGCCGGTATTCTTACCGGTTATCCAGTGGCGTTTGCTATTTCTGGCTCGGCTGCGCTGAGTTTTGCCATCATCGCTATATTAAACGAGCACGGATTTCTCTACGTTATAGAGGAATATAACGGTGTCATGGAACAGGTGCCTGTTTTCGAATTCGGTTGGCAAAAAGCAATGTTATCCACGGTTTCCACGTGGTCTCAAGGCGTATTTTCTAGGGCATTTGGTGGGAATGTCGAAACATTACTAGCGGTTCCGTTATTTGTTTTGATGGGTATTGCTTTGGAGCGCTCCCGCATAGCGGAAGATCTGTTGACGACTATGGCTCAGTTGTTTGGAACATTGCCGGGTGGGCTCGCAATATCGGTAGTCGTGGTTGGTACCTTACTAGCGGCTTCTACTGGTATCGTTGGCGCGACGGTAGTAACTATGGGGCTTATCTCATTACCAACTATGTTGCGCTATGGGTATTCTAAATCCCTTGCGACAGGTGTTATTGCCACTTCGGGAACCTTAGGGCAAATAATACCGCCCTCAATTGTCATCGTACTCCTCGGCTCGATTGTCGGCGATATGTATTCTATCGGTCAGGAGAATCGGGCAAAAGAACTCGGTGTGTCGGTTCTCGATATGCTTGGCGAGCCTGCAGTACTTTCCACTGGAACGTTATTTAAAGCCGCATTTATTCCGGGGTTATTTCTTGCCATACTTTATGCGGGTTACGCATTTCTTTATGCGTTGTTTCGGCCGCAGGATGCTCCGCCGATACCTCAAGAGCAGACGGGAAATTATAATCTAAAAGGGTACTACAACAACAATTCGTACCTTATGGTCGGCGCTGTCATTGGACCATTAGTTGTTTTAATAATGTTATGGATTGCGTTTACTGTTTATGGTTTAGTCGGTGTACAAGAAAACGCTGATGGACTTGCAGTTGCTTCAATATCACATGCGATGATGGGTTTGTCGGTACTCGTGATTTTCCTTATGACGTTATCGATTGCACTTCGCCCTCATCATAATCAGTCAATTGTTATAGCGGGGATTCTCGCAACGACGGTAATGCTTATCTTGGATTGGCTTTACCTGATCGATGGTCATTCAGGTGGTGACCGGTTTAGATTATTTGCACTGCCTGGCATCATTTTGGTGATGGCATTGAAACGGGCGATCCCAAGGTTATTGGAAAATAATGCCTTGCGAGTGGTTTCGCCGCCGATTATTTTGATAGTAGCGGTTTTAGGTTCAATATTAGGGGGTATTACCAATCCAACACCGGCGGCTGCCTTAGGGGCTGCAGGTGCAATCATGTTGGCTGCAAGTCGCAAGCTTTCGTTGAGCCAAGTTAAAAGCAAGTTAGTTGTGTGGGGGGCCCTGGCAACTATAGTCATGTTGCTTTTAAGGGGTAACTTCGATCTTCGAATGACTTTAGAGACAATTCAGCTAGAGAACCAAATCGCAATCTGGGTTGCAATTGTGTCCTATCATATTGCTTTTCTCGGATTGCTTTATTCCTGTTTTATCTTAATACAGGACGGCACTATGAAGCCTATAGTGCAAGAAACAACGAAAGTAACGTCGATGGTCTTTGTGATTCTGATCGGGTCGCTATTTCTTAGCCTGGTTATTCGTTCGTTTGGTGGAGAGCATTATATTCAAAATATGCTGCGTACATTTGAAGATCCACGAGTACTGCTGTTGGTGGTAATGGGGGTCTTGTTCTTACTTGGGTTTGTGCTGGATTTTATTGAGATAATATTTATCGTAATACCGATTGTAGGGCCCGTTATCTATAGCGCAGATCCCTCATTAATGCCCCCAGAATGGATAACGATTTTAATCGCTATTAATTTGCAAACTTCTTTTATTACCCCACCGTTCGGATTCGCTCTGTTTTATTTACGTGGCGTGGCGCCACCGGGTATTAAGACGAGTGATATTTACAAAGGTGTCCTACCATTCGTGGCAATTCAGCTCATTGCCATGACCATTCTGTGGTACTACCCGGTTATAACGACATTTCTACCGGATTTGTTACCGGAAAACTAATCTGCGTACAAATTGTAGATAATTTAGGATTTTATATGAGTACAGAAGAGCTATTCAGAAAGGATGGATATTTGCGCGAATGTCAGGCTAAAGTGATCGCTTCAAGCGATAATGCATTTTGCGTGGATCAAACCGTTTTTTACCCTAATGGTGGCGGACAGCCCGGCGATAGCGGATATGTTTTAGTTGATGGTGTGCGACACGCAATCGTTGATTGTCATTTTGTTGACGGGCAGCATCGGCATATATTGGAAGAAGGTGTGTTGCCACCGGATATAGGCCAGGAAGTTATTCTCACACTTGATTGGGAAAGACGCTACAGACTGATGCGCATGCACAGTTGTATGCACATGTTGTGCGCAAGTGTTCCGGCTGGTGTTACAGGGGGATCAATAAACGAAGACCGCGCACGTCTTGATTTTGATATGCAAGATGTACTTGATAAGGATGAGTTAACTCGAGAATTAAATAAACGTGTTGATGAAAATCACATATTGTCTCTGCATTGGATTACCGATGCGGAACTTGAAAATAATCCAGATTTAGTGCGTACGATGTCTGTTGGACCACCAAAAAATAGTTCTGGAATGGTTCGACTGGTTCAGTTTGGAACTGCCGATTTACAACCATGTGGTGGTACACACGTAAATTCGAGTGGTGAGATTGGTAAGGTGCGTGTCAAAAAAATTGAGAAGAAGGGTAAACACAATCGGCGGGTTATTGTGGTGTTTGATGATGCTGAATAGGTAAGTAGAAGTGTTGTTTCCTATCTGTTTAATCGCGCATTGCTATGTCAGCCACTAATTCATTTAACGCACCGATTTCTGTGATGGGTTGCCACTGTTCGAGTTCTGCGTACCAGATGCGGGTATCTGAGGAAACTGTGCCGTCCTGAATGCTACGCATTAATTCTGAAAGAGAAAATGGACCTTCCTGAGTTCCGTTCACATCGATATAAAAGTTCGCTTTTTTTAGTTTTTCTGGAATAACAGCTACTTTGCTCACTTTTGTGTCGGGGGCTGGGGTAAGCGGAAAATCTTTCGCTAATGGAGAACTAGACATTGGAGTATCTGACATTATGGGCGATATTGTTAAATCTTCGCTAGATGCAATCGCCTTAAATGATTTAATTGAAAAGCGAATATCGTTAATCCCATAAGGCTCTAATAAATGGCGAATTTCAGGGGTGGAAAGTTTTCGGACATCCATCGGCACAGTAGCAGCCTGATTGACGTTTAATACCCCTCGCCCTAAAAAATTTGAGATTCCTCGCACTATTTCTCTTTGAACAATTTTATTTATAGTCTCATCACTTAGTCGTATTTCGCTTTCCAATAGCTGGTGGATGAGTTTTTCGCAGTTATTAACCCGAAAGCTATACGTTCCTGTTGCAGAGAATTGTGAGGTAGACGCGGGTGTCGCCCATGAGCGATTGATCTGACGTTCTGTGGATATGAAAACGATCTCTGAATAGATTTCACCGCGATAGTCATCACTCCACGAATAGTGCTGAAAAACGTCAGGTATGAATTGCTTGTCTAAAATATGTAAGCCGAATGCTACTTTAGCCAGTAAGGTTCGATTTTCAAGAAAGAAGACATGTTCATTTTCTGCGACCGATAACAGAGATTGTGTCTGAGATGGAGCCTTTTTGTTTGAATAGAACATGAGACTATACGTCGCCGGGTCCCGGTTTGATTCTATATTATGCAGTCTCGTCGGGGTAATTAACTTGAGAAGATTTTTCATGTCTATCGTCTTTGCGATAGATCTTTCAGCACAGCTGACAGCAAGCGTTTTGATCGTAATGACATGTCATTTGATAACGCTATCAAATCTCTTTCCCCAGCAAGTAGCTTTCTTATAGCGGATGACAGCATCGTTAACTCTCCACCAACGGATTCCATTTCTTTACACATAAAAGAAATGGTTGATTGCGCATCTGAATCGCCATTGATGGCGGCATTGATGATGATAGCGAGTCCCTGTGAATTATTTTCGCTCAATTTCGGAGTCGATAGTTCTGTGTGTCCACTCTCAAGTTGCAGCAATATATTTGAGATGATCTCTTCTTCTTCTGAATCGAGATCATCGAGTAGTGTATTTGACCGCTCACCTTGAATAATACGCTCAATCGCATTAACCAATTTGTGCCAGCCGTTATTTCGAGCACTATTAAGAATGGGGGTTAGGGTCGAGGGGGCAGTATGATTTATACAAACGGCAACGACGTTTGCTACAAAGCCGGAATGGGGAATAGTCATTCGATTCACACAATAGCGTAAAGTTGATTCTTATGAATTTAGTTAGCCATTATTATATCGGTCTTTATGAACGAATAAACATTTGGCATTCCGAAATAATCAGAGTCTCGTCATTTTTAGTCACGGATGTAGCTGCCATTGCCGTTTTAAGCAGTATCATCCGAATAACTATTCATTGAATGACATGCATTTTTTTGTTACGCGAATGGTTTGGGGTTATTGGCTCGCGCCATCATTACAGACGTTAGTCGGGTTTGTGGATACCTATCCCTAGGCGATAGGGTTCAAGTAGTAAACAAACTTTAGGGTTGTCCGTCATAACCTAGACGACCGGATAGTAATTCTGCCGCTTTTCGGATGTGTACAATCCATGAATCACTTCGACGCTCGATTGGAGCGGAAACGCTAAGTCCGGCAATGGCGACACCGGTAGTATCACGCACTAGACAGCCAATACATCCGACTCCAAGTTCCGCTTCTTCATTGTCATAGGCATAGCCTTGCTTGAGGTCTATCTCGACAGCTTTGATCAATTGCCATGAGTCTACGATGCTATGTTTTGTATAACCGGGTAACCCCGTTTGAGCGGCATATCGATGACAAAATTCGCGACCTCGGTCTCCAAGAATCATCTTTCCAACTGCAGTAACATGAAGCGGAGCTCGACTGCCAATAATTTGTTCGGCTCGTATTGTTTTAAAACTGGCTACTCGTTCAATGTAAATTATTTCAAATCCTTCTCGTACCGTTAAATGGACACTTTCGCCTATGGTGTCACGGAGTTGCTCCATTATCGGTATTGCTTCCCGTTGCAAGTCAATACCGGCGCGGATCCTGCCACCTAGATGCAAGAGTTTATAACCAAGACTATAGTGGCCATTCCCGTCTCGGCTAACTAAACCATGAGCAAGCATTGATTGTAGAATTCGAAAGGCCGTCGATGAGTGCAGCTCAGACTCTACCGCCAGAACTTTTAGAGATACAGGAGCATCGTAGCCGGCCATAACGTCAAGCAAGACGACCATTCGGTCAATAACCTGAATGCCTGATTTATTTTCCTTCGGGTTTTTATCCAATCTACAGTCCCACTGTTGTTAGGGCCATTAGAATACTATCGTTGTTATAAACTACAATAACATCTTATTTATTTGGTTATTTGTGTCCATTATGAGCTTTCCTCTACTTATTATTACAAAAACTGACCTTAAACACAGCAGCTATCCCGTTGATAGTTTGATGATGGCTGCGAACTGTGATGAAAAAAGAGCGGGGTTCAAACACGATGGAAGATCTCATTTTTGGCTTATCTCCGATATTAAAGTAATTCCGGAGCAGCTGTACATGGGTCTGGATGACAAGATTGTCTTGTGTGGAGTAAGAAATATGGATGAGCTAGATGATATTTCTAGTTTTATGAAGAGTAACGCAGGACTAGATATTCGGGGTTTCTGGTTGTTAATAGACAATGTCGAGAATATGTTTAGTTTGCGGTCCTTATTTGAGTCTACATGCACGATTAGTGGTTTAATTCTAGACACCATAGAACTCGGCAATAGTATGGCTCTAGAAGAAACACCCGGTAGGCTGGGACTACTCGGGTGTATTAGTGAAGCTGTTCTTACTTGCAGGTTTTATAAGGTCCCAATACTTGATGGAGCGCATCCACTCGATGCTAAAGATAAGGCTTTCGCTAAAGTTTGTGAGCAGGCGAGAAAACTGGGGTTTGATGGTAAAGTCGTTACGAGTGTGGAGCAGTATGAGACAGCTAAAGATATCTTTTCTACTTGAGCGTTTTAAGCCTTTTTAGCTTTACGTTAACCAGAATATAAGTCAATGACATGGCTGCTATCAGTGAGTAAATTATTAAGTATAAATTGCCGGCATCCGAACAAAAACTCAAAGCAATTAACCCCCAGCCTTTTTTAGAATTTTATCCATAAACCGGTCGGATGTTATGCGTTTTAACCATGGGAGCACTTTAGCGGGCGTAGTTACGGTATAACGCGGTTTTGGATAAGGGCTGTCTAGTGCGTGAAGCACGGGTTTTAACAATGACGATGCTGGTAGCGTAAATTTAGTGTTTTCAGTTGTATCCAGACGTTTTAGCTCTCGACTATAGGTTTCACTGTGAGCGCTATTGAGTGCATTGATATTTGCTTGAAAGTGTTTGAGGCAATTTTTACGAAAATCACTTTCAATCGGTCCAGGTTCTATAAGACTAACAAATATGCCACTGCCCTCTAGTTCAAGCCGCATAGTGTCTGATAATGCTTCCAGCGCATATTTACTTGCATTGTAAGCGCCCCTGTTTGCTAGACACACTCGACCGAGTATAGAACTGATCTGTATAATGCGGCCGTACCCCTGTCGTCGAAATAGCGGGATGCAGTGATTTGTTAGTTCCTGAGTGCCAAATACATTAGTTTCGAATTGTGCTTTGAGTGCGTGTCGACTAAGATCTTCAACCGCACCGGGTTGTCCGTATGCGCCATTATTGATTAATGCGTATAGTGTGCCGTTGGTTATATCGGTAAGTTGGTCAATTGCTGATGCAATCGATTCGGGGCTTTCCAGATCTAGCGGTATGCATTGAACACCTAAACGTTTTAGTCTTTGTGTGTCGCGGCTTTTTCTGGTACTGGCGATTACATGAAAACCGAACGTGGATAGGCTTTGTGCTAGTGATAAACCTATCCCTGTGGAACAGCCGGTAATTAGTACGTATCGTTTTTTAGTAACGTAAGACATAAGTGGTAGCTAAGATTGTTGTATAGTAGAAAGAATCATACATTAAGGATCCAGTATCTATGAGCCAAAAAGTGAAAATTGGTGTTGTTGGCGTAGGATATTTAGGCTCAATTCATGCTCGAATTTACGCCAGAATGCCAAATGTTGATTTAGTCGGCGTGGTGGATATTGATCCTGGGCTTGCACGTAAAGTTGGCAGCGAGTGCAATTGCGACTCGTACAATTCTCCGGAGCAGTTGTTGGATGAAGTCGATGCAGTAAGTATAGTCGTGCCAACGACTTTGCATCGCGAGGTCGCCGAATTGTTTATTGATAACAATGTCGATATATTGCTGGAAAAACCCGTTGCACACACGGTTTCCGACGCCGAAAAAATTGTTTTGGCTGCAGAGGAAAAAGGTGTAATTCTGCAGATTGGACACCTTGAACGTTTTAACGCTGGCATCATTGCTCTTGCCGATATGCTTGATCGCCCCAGATTTTTTGAAGTACATCGACTAGGTACTTTTGTGGAGCGTGCAACTGATGTGGATGTGATTACTGATCTGATGATCCATGATATTGATATTGTGTTGTCGTTGGTGAAGTCTCCCTTGGAACGGGTTACTGCAGTGGGAACATCGGTAATAACTAGCCATGTTGATATTGCGAATGCACGCCTTGAGTTTAGAGATGGAACGGTAGCAAATGTTACTGCCAGCCGCGTCTCTAGCAAGAAGTTTCGAAGAATTCGTGTGTTTGCCGAATCTTGTTATTTAGCTTTGAACTTTGCTGACCAGCAACTTGAAGTTGTTCGTCCTGAGAGGGAAAACGAATCGGACAGATTCGCGCGAATAATGACTGAGCAGGTGAAGATTGAATCACGGCCGCCACTCGATGCAGAACTTGAGCATTTTGTCGAGTGTGTACGAACTCGACAAGCACCCCTCGTCGGTGGACGCGATGGCCTTGAGGCGTTGCGCGTTGCCGAAATAGTTCAACGGGATATTGAAGGTGTTAATGAGGGTGTTTGACCCAGTGCAAAATCAACCGGGCGCTTTTCTGCTATGCGCGTGTTGCTTATATGATCGTCGCTTTGCTGCGCGATTGTATAGTTAATTGGTTTTATAGTTTATTTACATTTTCCCTACGATACTCGTCAATATAGGGTTGGATCAGCGCCTATACGTATACTTGTTTTAATTATAGGCGTTGATTGTTGAGTAAATTGCCCCATATCCCCTGTCTATACATCAACTTATATCGGAACTTCTAATGAGTGACGTAGACGAAAAGCCCGCAGAAAATAATACATCTGAAAGCCCTTCTGAAGTGCTAAAAGGCGAATTAGCCAAGCAAGGTGATGTTCTACCGAGCATTATTAGTTTGTTACCTATACCTGATCGGCCGTTTTTTCCGAGTCAGGTGACGCCGCTTATATTAAACGCTACGGAATGGCGAGAATCATTAAATTTTGCGAAGGAAAGCAGTAATGGTTTAATCGGTCTTGTCTATGCAAAAGGTAAAAAGAATAAATCAGCCCTAGTGGATGATTTTAGTTCTATGGGTACTGCTTGTCGGATTCATCAAATGAACGAGCAGGATGACCTGCTTCATGTCGTTCTTGTGGGAATTGAAAGGTTTGCAATCTCGGAGTGGGTAAATGAAGAAAAGCCATTTTCTGCGCGTGTTGAGTATTTTCCGGAAGACGTCGTTAAAGATTCTACCGAGGTAAAGGCCTACACCACGGCAATAATTAACGTCATTAAGGAACTTTTGCCGTTAAATCCTCTATATGGGGAGGAATTGAAGCAATTTTTAAATTATTTTGGACCAAGCAACCCCTCGCGTCTGGCTGATTTCGGTGCAAGTTTAACGACGGCTAGCGCCAAGGAACTTCAGGATGTACTAGAGACTGTATCCTTGTTTCCAAGACTTGAGAGAACTTTGGTTCTGTTGCAAAAAGAATTGGAAATTGCGCGAGCCCAAATGGATATTCGCCAGCATGTCGAAGGAGAGATGCAAGATCGGCAACGCGAGGTATTCCTTCGGGAGCAATTAAGCTTTATACAAAAGGAACTGGGCATCTCTAAAGATGATCGAACTGCCGATCTCGAACTGTTTCAAGAACGGCTGCAGTCATTGGTTGTGCCTGATGCAGCCCTCAAAAAGATCGATGAGGAAATGAATAAGTTATCGGTTCTGGAGCAGGGATCACCAGAATTTTCGGTAACCAGGAACTATCTCGACTGGCTTACTAGTCTACCCTGGGGGATTAGCAGTGAGGATCAGTTGGAGTTAAGTGGCGCGACTGCAATACTAAACCGTGATCATGAAGGCCTTGATGATGTAAAAGAACGAATAAAAGAGTTTCTGGGCGTAGGAATCATGCGGGGAGGCGTAGGTGGTAATATTTTGCTATTTGTAGGTCCTCCAGGCGTTGGAAAAACCTCGCTAGGGCAATCCATAGCGAATGCGCTGGGTAGAAAATTCTTTCGTTTTTCTTTAGGCGGAATGCGCGATGAAGCAGAAATAAAGGGGCATCGACGCACCTATGTGGGTGCGATGCCAGGCAAATTGATCCAAGCACTAAAAGAATCGGGTACTGCGAATCCTGTCATCATGCTTGATGAAGTAGATAAAATTGGTGCGTCCTATCAAGGTGATCCTGCATCCGCATTGCTTGAGGTTCTAGACCCAGAGCAAAATAGTAATTTCCTTGATCACTATCTCGATGTGCGATTTGATCTTTCCCAAGTGTTGTTTATTTGCACTGCCAATCAACTTGATAGCATACCCGCGCCGCTGCTTGATAGAATGGAAACCCTTCGGCTTTCAGGTTATATCTCCGAAGAAAAAGTCCGAATTGCGCGTCGACATTTATTTCCTCGTCAACTGACATCGGCGGGCTTGAAAGCTCGTGGTGATGTGCGAATTGATACGACTGCGATTAGGCGTCTTGCCGAAGAATATGCAAGGGAAGCGGGTGTTCGAAAATTGGATAAGTTATTGGCTCGAGTCGTGCGAAAAGCCGTAATGAAAATTCTCGAAGGTGAGGAAAAACCAATACACATTACGTCTGCAACACTTGAAGAGTACGTAGATAAGCCAATATTCAAAAAAGAGCTACCGGTCAGTGGCATTGGGCAGATTAATGGACTGGCTTGGACATCTTTGGGTGGCGTTACTTTGTCTGTTGAGGCGCGCAGAATACATTCGTTTGCACGAGGTTTTAAACTCACCGGTCAATTGGGTGATGTTATGAAGGAATCTGCCGAGATAGCATATAGTAATATTGTTTCGAGAGATGAACTTCGAGGCAACGATTTGGATATGTTTGAGAAAAGCACTATACATCTGCATGTTCCCGAGGGCGCAACTCCGAAAGATGGACCAAGTGCCGGAATAACAATGGCGTGTGCTTTGTACTCGGTTGCTAACCAAAAAGCACCGAGGCCCGGCTATGCAATGACCGGTGAGCTAACGTTAACGGGGCGTGTATTGGCCGTAGGTGGGATCAAAGAGAAAGTTATCGCAGCTAGGCGTGCTGGAATTCGGCGTTTAATTTTGCCAAAAGATAATGAATCCGACTATGAAATTTTGCCAGAACATATTACTCGAGGAATTAAATCTCATTTCGTGTCGGAATTCGATCAGGTTGTACCTCTTGTTTTCCCTTAAGATGGGGTAAACTTCGCTCTTTTTAGCAGAGCGAATGGATAAGATTCTCCTTAGTAACGATGATGGCTATCAAGCGCCTGGATTAGCCGCCTTGGAACGTATCTGTAGAGAACGCGCCGAGGTTGTGGTAGTCGCGCCGGATCGAAATCGTAGTGGTGCCAGTAATTCTTTGACATTGGATCGCGCCGTATCTGTCGAACAGGCTAAAAACGGTTTCTACTATGTTGATGGAACACCTACAGACTGTGTTCATATTGCGATTACGGGATTGATGAATAGTGCTCCGGATATGGTTGTGGCTGGAATAAATACTGGAGCAAACTTAGGTGATGACGTACTCTATTCTGGAACGGTCGCGGCTGCGGTCGAGGGACGGTTTTTGGGGTTTCCGGCTTTAGCTGTGTCCTTGGTCGGATCGTCGCCGACGTATTATGATACTGCTGCAAAAGTTGTTGACCGAATATTGACTGGCTTGCATCGACAACCTTTACCTAACGATTCAATTCTCAATATAAATGTGCCGGATGTTCCTTTTGATCAATTAAAGGGTTTTCGTGTGAGTCGTTTAGGTTGTCGACACAAGGCTCAAGCGGCAACCCGAGATGAAAGCTTGCCAGGCAGGTTGTCGTATTGGATTGGCCCTCCGGGCGATGCCCAGGATGCTGGGCAGGGTACTGATTTTCATGCCATCGACTGTGGACACGTTTCGATAACTCCGATTCAAATTGACTTGACTCGTTACGATCAGATACCGCTGATCGGTGATTGGTTAGATTTTGTGGAACAAATGTGATGGGCTTACATGATCGAGAAGGAATTGGCATGACATCGCGTCGCACTCGTGATCGTTTAGTAACCCGCTTGCGTGATGCAGGTATTAGCCATCCCAGGGTACTTTCAGCGATTGCCAACACACCGAGGCATTTATTTGTTGATGAAGCTCTTGCCTCGAGAGCTTATGAAGATGCCTCTTTACCTATTGGGCATCAACAAACGATTTCACAACCCTATATTGTCGCTTTGATGAGTCAGGCATTGCTTGATGGTAATAGCAAGCATAGTCGTGTTTTGGAAATAGGCACTGGCTGTGGCTACCAGACAATGGTCTTATCTCAGCTTATTAATCTGGTATATAGTGTCGAGAGAATTGGCGCATTGCACCAGCAAGCGCGAGATCGCTTGTATGATTTAAAAATTCGAAATGCATATTTTAAGCATGGAGATGGCTTCGAAGGTTGGAAAGAACAAGGTCCGTTTAGTGGCATTCTTATCACAGCCGCGCCAGAACGGGTTCCGGATTCTCTCTATCATCAACTATCAGTTGGTGGTGTTATGATACTGCCAGAAGGTGAAAAAAGACTTCAACGTTTAATTACAATCACACGCACAGCAAGTGGATTCCAACGCCATGAAGGTGAGTGTGTAAATTTTGTTCCAATGTTATCCGGGGTTATCTAACTAATGTTTCGATCTTTGTATGAGTGGGTATTTAGACTATCTAAGCATCCGAAAGCTTCATGGTATTTATGTGCGGTGAGTTTTGCGGAGTCATCATTTTTTCCTATTCCCACTGCACTCATGTTAGCGCCGATGTGTTTAGCCCAACGAAACAGGGCATGGCGGTTAGCAATGATAACTACCATTTCATCGGTTGCAGGTGGAGTATTGGGGTATCTTATTGGTATGTTTTTCTTTGATACCATTGGGCAGCAAGTAATTGATGTCTATCATGCACAAGAAAAATTTGATGCAGCCGTTGGATGGTTTTCTGAATACGGTGTGTGGATCGTCTTTATTGCTGGCTTCTCGCCCATACCTTACAAGCTGTTTACCCTAACGTCTGGCATGCTTGGGTTAGCGGTTATTCCTTTTATTCTTGCATCGCTAGTGGGACGCGCCGGACAGTTTTATTTGGTTGCCAGTTTGATTCGATTCGGTGGGGAACACATAGAAAAGTCATTGAACAAATATGTCGAATGGATAGGCTGGGGCGTTGTCATTATTGGCGTCGTAGCTTATCTGCTGGTGCGTAGTTAATTGTTGAAACTATTGTGAGTATGATTTCACTTCCCCAAGCGAAGTCACTATGTCTAATTGTCATGATATTGTCAGGAGGATGTGCAACCCATGTGCCAGCGCCGGTTAGCGATCTATCTAGAACCGTTAAGACCGCGGATGTAACTCGAATAGTTCGATCGGGAGATACACTATATAGTGTGGCGTGGTCAGCGGGTGTCGACTACAGAAATTTAGCATATTGGAATAGCCTCAAATCCCCCTATGTGATTCGGATAGGACAATTGCTGGTGCTATCCGGTAACCCTCGTCCAAAAACTTCTGAGCAACCAAATATTGTTGTAAGTGGCATTGGGACGAATACCGATGTCATCCAAAAGCAGGCTATACAGAGTCCTACTATCCCTGCCTCAAAAAGTACAGGTGCGAAGGCTCCAATTATTACCAAATCTAGTCAACCCAAATCTTCAGTAATAAAAACTATTGGATCTAAGCAAACGTGGCATTGGCCGGTGAAAGGAACGTTGTTGACGAAGTATTCCAGCAATAGTGGTAACAATGGCATTGATATAGGTGTTTCTTCAGGCACCTCGGTAAAAGCAGCAAAAGGTGGGGTGGTTGTTTATGCAGGGGCTG
>Ga0213861_10001919_pt1 | contig 18268 bp, 15 predicted proteins | sample PICome_4_FD_160110 | JGI IMG/M metagenome (GOLD analysis project Ga0213861, IMG submission 160110) | Coastal seawater microbial communities near Pivers Island, North Carolina, United States - PICO131 | ecosystem: Environmental > Aquatic > Marine > Coastal | place: USA: North Carolina... | reverse complement strand
TATTTGTTGCTCTATGACCTGAATTAACAGGGTTGTACTCGGCAAATCTTCGACAAACGGTGTACCGTCAACCAACGCCTGCATAAAACTCAGACCGAGAAGCTCAAGTCGCTCCCGTGTATCGCCTTCGGTATGCCATGAATCAGCACTAATTTTCTTGAGCATCTCGGGTCGATTTCCGGACCACTTTCGCGCGGCATCCATTTCCAACGGATTAAAAAGCTCCTGATCATTACACTTAAGATCTAAATCTTTTGCTAAGGCATGCAGCAAACCCTGATCCCCGGGTTGGTCTCCTCTTGGTAATCGTACGAGCGCAACCAGCGTTTCAGCTAATTTATCAGTTCCAGGTGTTTGCCCAAAACGATGTAAGCCATTCCGAATTTGAGCTTCTTTAAGTTCACACAAATAGCTATCGACTTCGTTAAGCATTTCTTCTGCCGTGCTATTGGTCGGTAAACCGATCTCTTCGGCAAGATTCGAATCCGCTAATAATTTGACAATCTGCTGTTTAAGTATCTTTTCGCGGCGCGGGTCCAAACTAATCGCCTCATAATATTCATCGACCAAACGTTCCAGCTCCTGCATCTGACCATAACTTTCTGCTCTTGCCATCGGTGGCATTAAATGATCTAGCACCACCGCCTGAGTTCGCCTTTTTGCCTGAGCCCCTTCACCAGGGTCATTTACTATGAACGGGTAGAAATGAGGGACTGGACCCATGGCAATATCTGGCCAACAGGTATTCGCTAATGCAACACTTTTACCCGGCAACCATTCAAGATTTCCATGTTTTCCCACGTGCACAATTGCATCTACATTGTAAATTTTGCGCAACCAACAATAGAACGCAAGATAACCATGTGGAGGCACTAAGTCAGGATCATGATAATTTGCCTGATGATCAATATTAAATCCACGCGCAGGCTGAATCCCAACGAACACCGACCCTAGCCGTACACCAGAAATGATGATACGCCCACGGCGAAACTTCGGGTCAGCTTCTACTTTTCCCCATCGATCCAAAACAGCCTTTTGGTTATTTTTGGGCAGACTATTAAAAAACTCAAGGTATGTTTCAAGATCAAGACTCTGCAGCGCTGGCAGTAACGGAATACGATCCAAATCATTGGTCACCTGTTGTAACAGAATATTAATCAACGTATCTCCGTCTTCGGGTATATCCTTTATATCGTAACCATCTTCTTGCAGACGTTGAAGTAAATTGATAGTAGACGCAGGTGTATCAAGACCAACGCCGTTGCCTAGGCGTCCGTCACGTGTTGGATAATTTGCCAGAATCAATGCAATAGATTTTTCTGCCGCCGGCTTTACCGATAAATTCGCCCAGCTCCTCGCTAATTGAACAACAAACTGAGCGCGTTCTTCATGTAGGCGATAGCGAATCACATCTATTTGTGATCGTTCACTTCGGAATTCGGTTGTTTTAAAACTAATAGCCCGACTAATAATTCGACCATCAAATTCAGGAAGAGAAATATTCATGGCAATATCGCGAGCTCTCAAGCCCTGCAAATTCTGCTCCCAGTCTTCCTCATCCGAGGCCGCCAGTATCGCCTGAATAACAGGGATATCCACTGTAAATGGATTCCTTGGTATAAGCTGGGGAACAGAAGATAGCGCAGCATTACCCTCAATATGTTGAGAGAAGCTTGTGGTGTTTATAATAATATTGCCAGCAGCACGCTCAAGCAAATTATTAACTAATTGCTGACAATGCTGGTCCTTTAAGGAAGCAACGGCCAACGGTAAAACGTTAAAGCGGTGTCCAAGTAGTTCTATAAAATGATCGAACGCTTGAGTATTGCCACTTTGAACATGGGTACGATAAAACAATAAAACTGCTACGGGAAGATCGGGATTTCGACTCGCATTCCAGTTGACGAAATCGAGAAATTCCTCATTCTTACGATAAATAATGCATGAAGGAAATGCTCTTGGTTCTTGCCAGGCAATACCAGAGGAAATCGGATCAATCAATTCCGCCCGAATGTACGCAAATAAATTGCTCGCATTTCTTAATCCACCAAAGCGTAAATATTTCCAAATTCTTAAAAGTGATTGATCCGTGCAGTTTGAGCGCTCCCTAAGTTCAGAGTCTGGTTGATCATCACCCGGAACCAAAACTAAACTGGCGCCAGTCCGAAGCACTAGCTGCTGTAGCTGATCAATTCCATACTCCCAATAAGAGAGCCCACCCAGCACTGAAACGATGATCAGCTTCGCGTATCGAAGCACACAATGTTCGTAAAGATCAAATGCAGCCGGTTTACTCAAATGCATCAGATTAGCCAAACGCACCTCTGGATAATCTTCAGGGAGTTCTTCTATGCTCTGCGCAAGCAATCCAAGGGACGTATCCTGTGCAGATAAAATAACGATATCACCGGGCGTTTGCGCCAGATCAATAATGCCTTCGTCATCATTGAATCCGCCCGGTTTTGCGGCAAGTAAATGCACGTCAAATAAACGCTGTTACAGGCAAAATCAGCTAGAGCATGCCTCTGCTAAAGCACTGGAAAAAACTGACTCATCCAGCTCCTTGCCGATAAACACCAGACGCGTAACGCGTTTTTCATCGGCACGCCACGGACGATCAAAATAGCGTTCTATGCGCTCTCCAACACCTTGAAATACCTGTCGCATAGGTTTCCCCGGCAGGGCAAGAAAACCCTTCACGCGAAATACTGAATTTTCTGTTATCAGCTTTTGCACGATGGAAAGTGTTTTATCTGTATCCACCTCGCCTAACTCAATACTTACAGAAGAAAAATGATCATGAGCATGATGATGCTCCTCTTCATGATGATGATGATGATCATGGTGGGTATGAACCGCTTCAATACGATCCTCACTTGCCATATCTAAACCCATAATTAATTCACTGCTAATAACCCCGCCAGAAATAGAATGCATTTTCACTTCCGGTTTTACATAGTTTTTGATAAGAGCCCTGACTTTTTCCAATGCCTCACTATCCATCATGTCAGCTTTGCTGATAATCACCATATCCGCTGAAGTAAGCTGATCTTCAAGTAATTCCTGCAATGAAGGATCATGATCCAAACCCTCATCTGCTTGACGTTGTGCCTCAACTTGATCAGGACTATGCGCGATCCGACCGTCCGCTATGGCTGGACCATCAACGACGGTAATAACCGAATCCACTGTGCAATGTTGCTTGATTTCCGGCCAATTAAACGCCTGAACCAAAGGTTTGGGTAACGCCAGCCCAGAAGTTTCAATTAATATGTGATCGATATCACCTCTACGCTCTACAAGTTGTTGCATTACCGGAAGAAACTCTTCCTCTACTGTGCAGCAAATACAGCCATTCGCGAGCTCATAAATACCGTCTTCTGCAACCGCCGCTTCGTTAGCATTGGTTGTCGAATCATCCTCACAGTCAAGGGGACAACTCCTTAGTAATTCTGCATCGATATCCAGTTCACCAAACTCATTTACAATTACCGCAATACGCTTTCCGTTAGCGTTACGTATGACATTTGAAAGTAATGTTGTTTTTCCGCTACCTAAAAAGCCGGTCACAACTGTTGCGGGAATTTTACTGAGATTCATCGTTTCACCTTTCGGGCCACTGCGGGTTTAACTTTCGGACGATAGATATGAGCTTTACTCACATCGTAAAGATAGGACTCATCGAATGACGCTGGATCAAGCACATGCCCGACCAGTATCAATGACGTTCGGGTAAATTTTTTAGCGCGTACTTTGGCCACAATGTCAGCAAGAGTACCCCTAACATAATCCTGATCAGGCCAACCGGTTCGATAACACACGGCTACTGGGCAATCAATACCATAGTGAGGGATTAATTCTTTAACAATTTTATGGATATGGCTTACACCGAGATGGATAGCGAGTGTTGCGCCATGTTGCGCCAGTGCTGAAAGATTCTCTCGCTCAGGCATTGGCGTTTTCGAGGCATAACGGGTATAAATTACGGTTTGCGAGACTCCGGACAAGGTAAATTCTTTCTTCAATAACGCCGCCGAAGCACTTGCTGCGGTCACGCCTGGAATAATTTCATAATCAATACCTAATTCATCGAAACGTCGCATTTGCTCTCCAATCGCACCGTAAATTGACGGATCTCCGGAGTGAACACGAGCAACATCTTGCCCCTTTTCATTCGCCTCAACAGCAAGCTGTGTTGTCTCATCAAGATTCAACGAGGCAGAATCGATAACCGTGGCATTTTCAGCAGCACAGTGCAAAATTTCTTCGGGCACCAGCGAACCTGCATAAATTATTACCGGACAACGTTCTATACAACGCAACCCCTTTACCGTTATGAGATCAGGATCACCCGGCCCTGCACCTACGAAATAAACTGTCATTATAATTTTCCGGAATAGCCTCTCGGCGTATAGATGTAACTACCACGTGATGTTGTAAATCTACGCGACTCAGAATTCCCCACACTAACCAATGTAAACATATCTACATTTTCCCCACGAATTTCGCTCAATGAAAGCTGCTGAATTCGCTCCGTCGGTCGCGTTACATTACGCGCCAGAATGGCAGGCGTTGCAGCCGGCCGATACTCAAGCAGTATCTCTACCGCACGATCAAGTTGCCAGTCGCGTTTTTTCGAGACTGGATTGTAAAACGATACAACAAAATCGCCCTGCCCTGCACTATGGATACGTTTTTCAATGGTCTGCCAAGGGGTCAATAAATTGGATAACGAAATCGTGCAAAAATCATGGCCTAGCAAAGCTCCGACCCGACTTGATGCCGCCTGCATTGCGCTGATTCCAGGCACAACCCGCACCTCGACATCACCCCAATGAGGGTAGCTTTCGCCGTTTAGTTCTTGTCGTTCCATCAATTCAAAAACCACACTTGCCATAGCATAAATACCGACATCTCCACTCGACACCAATGCAGTTGCTTTTCCTTCAGATGCCAAATTCAGGGCCAAAGCGGCCCGATCAATCTCCTCACCCAAATTCGTAGTATGGCAGACTTTCTCTTTCACCAAATGGTCGAGTAAATCAAGATATAAACCATACCCGACAATATCGGATACCTCATCTATCGCATTTCTGGTTGCTGTAGTAAGAAAGTCGCTATGACCGGGGCCAGTACTAACAAGGAAAAGTTTTTGCATGATTAAATAAACAAGACGGATACTAGATTATGAAAACAAGTAGAATTATTCTGCTATCCGGAGTCTAGAGGTAACTACGAGCAACTGCGATAGTCGCACGGGCGTTCTTTTTCTTGTTTACGACAAGTTCAGCTTTATTTCCGGTTAATTGTGCAGCCCCAAGAAGTGCTGCGGCTTCGGCAACGCCGTAACAACCGACTTCGTGGAATACTATATCCGACCTCACAGAAAGCTGAGACTCGACCGTTCTTAATTGTTCGGCCGTAAATGTTACAAACTTGACGCTAAGCTCCGCAGATAAATCGATCATTGCACGCTCGTCCTGTTTTAGATCGATACTAGCAACTAACCGGGGCCTAAGATTATTTTCAAATACAGACTCAATAGTCTGGTAAAGAGACAACATGGTTTCAAAAGGACAATTTCGATCGGATCCAACACCCACACAATAAACTGGGTGCGAGTAATCCGTTGCCGACGTTACAACTAATTGAGAACCAATATTCTCCGCAATAAATCGACCAAATGCGCAGCCACCTCCTTCATGACCGGAAAGCAGAGGTATAACAAATTGACCGTGCTCGTCCAGCACTAAAACCGCCGGATCAGTATATTTATCGCGCAACATCGGCGCCAGTGCTCGCATCACAATACCGGTAGAACAAATAAAAATACATCGACTCCCGTGCGCAAAAGCTTGTTGGGCGGATCGAATAAATGAATCGGGTCTATGCCTTAGTTCTGCATCATCAAGATGACCTAACAGACGATTACCTAGCGAACGACCGTTTTCAGTAAGACTAAAAACCACCACCTTACTCATATGAAAGCACCCAGCGATCAACCGGTAAAATCACCATTAGAATCTTGTCTATTGGTAACGTAGAAACGGACTTAATCACCCCAGCGATTAACCTTCGTGTGGACAGGGGTAACCAAAAATATAGAGAAATAAGGTCCGGGTTCAATCTCCAAAGTGCTTACATCATGCACTATTTTCTGTTCAGACTGACTCACATGTTCTAAATAGCATGCATCCTGCAATCGACCTGCTTCTTGGAGCAGCCGAAGAATACGTGGTCTCTGCACACCCGGCTTCATAATCGCCACATTTTCCGTTGAGATAAGTACCTCAAGAATCCGTTCGTCGCCATGCCTGCCGGAAAGTATGGTGATGTTTTCCGCTAAACGACCAAAGGCTCGAGCCGCGGCGGACGCGGCTGCACTTATCGATGTTATGCCCGGGACCACCTCAACCGTGTAACTATTTTCTAAACGGTCAAGGATATAGGCAAACGAACCAAACAGCAGTGGATCTCCTTCACACAAAAACGCCACATTCATCCCTTGGTCCAGATAGGATCGAATACTATCGGCGGCACTGTCGTACGCTCGATTGGCTACTGCTCGATCCTTGCACATTAACATTGTTACAGGAACTTCAACTTGCGTTTGTTCCCCTGATCCCAAACTCTCTCGAGCAATATCTCTGGCAAGAGAATATCCATCGGCATTCGCCAGATAACTCACAACCGGCACACAATGAATAATTCGATGGGCTTTCAAAGTAATCAGTTCGGGATCACCCGGGCCAACCCCAATACCGTATAGTGTTCCTGAACGATTTAATTCAGTCGTCGTCATAATTATTACACCACTAATTGAGTTGTCATATTTCCGGGCTTTACCAAACTCAGTATCTGCACGGGTGCCAATTCACGAATTGATCGGTCGGATGCAATTGTTTTTCGTATAGAAAGTTCGATCCACTCAGCAGTAACTTGAGTCTCTTGAGCTTTTTGGCGCCAGTCATCAATAACCTGCTGGCTTTCAGTCGTAACAGCCGATACCACTAATTTCCCACCCACTTCCAATACAGACCACGATAACTCAAGTAACTCATTTAATGCACCACTGGAACCGCCAATGAAAATACAGTTTGGTTTTGGCAGGCCACCGCACACCGCTGGTGCCACACCGTGAACAACCATGCAATTGTCTTCTACGCCGAATTTTTCACGATTCTGATTTAGATATGATATCCGTTCTTCATTGGATTCAATCGCATAAATTTTACCTAAAGGATTCCAGCGTGACCACTCCACGCTCACACTGCCGCATCCGGCGCCGATGTCCCATGCGATTTCACCAGGGACCGGCTGCATACAAGAGAGAATCGACAATCGCACTTCCCGCTTACTAATCATGCCGAATCCTGGACGGCTTCCCGTAAGGAACAAATGATCGGCAATCCCTGGAAAGGTTGGCAAGTGTTGCCCATTGGAATTAAGTTGAGCTATGCAAACATTTAAGGCATGAAAACGCCTATTAGAATTAACCAGTTCACGCGCTGTATAAGTATTAACGACCTGCTCATCACTGCCCATAGACTCACATACCCAAACCGTAGATTCGGACATGTCCGCATGAATCAATTCCGCTGCGACGACTTGTGGCGTGGATATTGTGTCCGTTAAAACAGCTAACGCGATTCCTGGTCGAAGTTCCCGTCGAATAGAGGATGTTGGCCGGCCATGAAGACTCACGACCCTAGCATTCTGCCATGGCATACCAATGGCATGAAAACATGCTTGAACACTGGAGACGTTAGCATGAAATCGCAACAAGGAACGGTCAATCAAATTACAAAGAGAACGTCCTACACCAAAGAACAAGGCATCCCCCGAGGCTAGAACAGTGATCTTGTGACCTGCATAAAGTTTTAGCAGCTCGTCCAATTTATTAAAGGGGGACGGATATTTTATACAACGTGCGGTTGATGCCAATTGATACACTTCTTGAAAATGATGATCCGCACCAATTAATACATCAGCGCTAGAAATCGCCACGCGTGCATCCACCGCTAGCGTGGCTAAATCTCCAACACCAAGACTTACCACATCGATGCGGTTACTATTAATAATGCTATTCGAATCCATCTTGCAAAAATTTCACTCGACTATTTAAAACCGAAGACCACGACGCAGCCGAACTAACGTATTAAACACTGCTGCAGCAATTGCGCTTCCGCCTGTGCGGCCAACTACAGTGATACATTCAAAACCGAGGTTTTTATGGCTCTTCCAAAGATAGTCTTTTGACTCCGCAGCTCCAATAAATCCGACAGGGATACCGATTACCAATCCAGGAGGTGGCATACCGCCTTCAATAAGTTCCATCAAACGATAGAGCGCTGTCGGCGCATTACCAATAATCGCGATACTCCCATCCACATGATCCTTCCAACGATCAATCGCCGTCATTGTCCGCGAATTGCCAGTTGCACGAGCCGCTTCAACAATGCCCTCATCATTTAAAAAACACAGTGGGTCTTGTTGAAGAAAGCGTTTGGTCAGGCCTTGTTTGACCATTTCAACGTCGCACAAAACCGACGATACATTTTGTAGGGCAACCAACCCAGCCGTTACGGCTCCTTCGCTAATACGAATATCAGTGGTTATTTCAGGATTGCCACACGTATGCACCATACGCATAACGATTTGTTGCTGATCCTCCGTAAACTGTTCCATTTCCGTCAGTTTACGAATTTGTATAAACGAACGCCGTTCAATTTCTATCGGATCTTTTAAATAATCGTCCAAGTCTATGTCCTGTGTGCTTTTCCCGGGTTTATACAATTCACTAAATTTGTTTTTCTAACTCAATTACTTTTTGATGAAGCAAATCAATACTGTGACTCTGCCAATCTGCGGATGGTAATTCAGGTCGCACCTGAATGAACACCGGAATCTTAAGTATTTTTGCGGCTGCTAGTTTTGCATCGTCTCCACCACTATTTTTTGTGATCAATGCATCCACACTATATTGCCGCATTAACTGTAGCTCTGAATCCATAGAAAATGGCCCAATTGACTGAATTAAGGTCGCATGTTCCGGCACCGATAATTTATTCGCTGCTCGTACCAGCCAATGCTGGCCCACTGCGACTGGCATTTCCGTACTTAGAAAACTTCCACCGATGGTAAAAAATGGCATTTGATATGCAGACAGACATTCTTCGAGTTCACAGAGTTCGTGAAACTCGATAGCTTCGCCAGTTTGTTGACGCGACCAAGAAGCACGATTATAACGCCAAACTGGAACACCAGCCCCATGAGCCGCTGCCACTGCATTATAAGACATGTTAAAAGCATAAGGATGGGTAGCATCAATAAGTAAATCAATACTATTGATTCCGAGATAAGCCTGTAGGCCCTCGGAACCGCTGCAATGGATACTACTAAAACCGCCTACACGCAGCTCACAATCCAACTGCGGCTTGCGCACCAATCCGGCAATACTATAGGTCAGATCGATTTTAGGAACTGATAATTTTCGCGCAAGACGAATCGCCTCACCGGTACCGCCAAGTAACAGAATCTTCATGAACTGCAGGAGCCAACTGGTTCCCCTTTTCGATTAATACAGTAAACATCAATTTTCATCGGCACACGTACAACCTTAGCAGCCTGCTGTTTAGCCAACTTAGCAACGTGATCCCCTAATGGAATCTGTTGACGCGACACAATTTCCAATGCCTCAATACTGGTATTTGCGACACGGACTTGCTGCACAATATCGACATCAGCGCCAAGTTCTGACGTCCATTCAGCCAATTGTTCAAAATTAATTGACGAATCTTTACTGTGCAACGATGAATGACCCGCTGCCAGTTTACTCATTTTTCCAAAACCACCGCATATAGACAAGCGTTCCATCGGCACCTTGCGCAGGTGTTTTAATACTGCTCCAGCAAAGTCACCCATTTCAATCAGTGCCGTGTCTGGCAGTGAGCAAAGATCGCTTATATATTGCTCACTTGTCGAGCCAGTGCACGCCGCGATGTGAGTAAACCCTCCCGCATGTGCCACATCAATCCCTTGATGTATGGACGCAATATAAGCGGCGCAAGAGTAAGGCCGTACGATGCCTGTTGTGCCTAAAATGGATAAACCACCCAATATGCCTAACCGTCCGTTCATGGTTTTCTTGGCTATTTCCTCGCCATTTACTATGCCAATATGAACCTCAAAACCGCCGGGGTAACTATGTTCTAATGCCAGTCTCTCGAGATGCTCACCTATCATTTGTCGTGGAACCGGATTAATAGCAGGCTCACCAACAGGGATAGACAAACCCACCCGCGTAACCGTTCCAACACCCGTCGCGGCATGAAAACGCACACCCACGGATGAAGACAATTCCACCTCAGCAAAAACAGTGGCTCCATGCGTAGCATCCGGGTCGTCTCCAGCATCTTTTATCGTTGACGCGGTAGCTCGCCCGGGATGAAGTATTTCAATGTCATCAACACGAAATACGACATTCTCTCCACGCGGAAGTTGAATAGTTACATGTTCTAACGTGTGTTTGGACAGTAATAAGTAGGCGGCCGCAAACGACGTAGCCGTAGCACATGCTCCAGTGGTGTAACCACTGCGTAATTTCTTCGGTTTTTCTTGAGTTTCGTCGCGCATGAATTGAAAAATGACCGGGTCAGATACTATTAGTCAGGGTACCGAGATAGAATACGACCTACCTAACCTGAATGGAAGCACCGATTAAATGTTACCCATGACAAAACGAACATGAATACTCGGGCCACCTTAATTGCGGCACCTTCCTCTCACCAAGGTAAAACAGTATATACGGCAGCGCTGGCTCGGCATTACATCAATAATGGTTACTCAGTGCAAATTTTAAAGGTCGGGCCAGACTATCTGGATCCTATGCTCCTTGAAGCGGCTTCAAAACAACCCGTCCTAAACCTAGACTGGTGGATGATGGGAGAACAACAGTGTCGACAACTCTACTATGATGCATGCCGTAACGCCGATATTGTGCTCGTCGAAAGCCTCATGGGACTGCATGATAATACTCCCAGTAACGCGTGGCTCGCTAACAGCTTGTCCCTACCCGTTACATTGATCATTAACATGGCTAAATTTGCACAAACATCCGCCGCCGTAGTGCATGGCATGTGCTCCTACGACATTCCCTTTACGCTGCACGGTGTGGTTGGAAACCGTCTGGGAAGTCAACATCACCATACATTGGTGAACGAGGCTCTCGAAAACCAGTGCCGGTATTTGGGCAGTCTGCGTCGAGACGATTATATGATTTTACCCGAACGCCATCTTGGCATTGTGCAGGCAGAAGAAATCAACAATCTGGATCAACGATTAGATGAAATAGCCTGCTGCTTAAAAACTTACGATATTGATACCGATCTGCCCGTCGTAAAACCTACAAAACCCATAGTTGATAACAGCCTACCAGTTGCTCAAATCTCAAACTTTCTTCAGGGCTCACGTATTGCTATCGCGCGGGATGCTGCTTTTAGTTTCATCTATCCGGAGAATATTCGACTCCTCAGCGACATGGGTGCGAAAATCGAGTTTTTCTCGCCGCTAGCTGGAGAGCCAGTTCCCGACTGTGATGCACTTTGGTTACCAGGGGGTTACCCAGAATTGCACCTGAATTCACTATCCTCTCAGCAACTGTTTTTAGAAAGTGTGTATAACCATATTTATTCCAAAAAACCTACGTTGGCTGAATGTGGAGGCATGATGGTCTTAGGAAAAACTATCACCGATATAAATGGCGTTTCTTATTCTATGTGCAATGCGATCTCCAATCGATTTGAGATGACCCGCCGTTTTCAATCAGTTGGGTATCAGCAACTTACGATAGATAATCAAACTATTCGCGGGCATTCATTTCATCATTCCAAAATGCTTGGTGAATTTTCACATTTACAGCGGTGCAAAACAGTAGATGGTAACAATGGTGAGTGTTTTTTTGATAACGGAGGTCTTCGCATGGGATATATGCATCTCTATTTCCCCTCGAATCCCCAACTTACCGCCCGGCTATTTAGTTACTAACCCATTAAGAGCTGCCTGTAAAAGGGAAATTGGTGCAAAGAATACTAAACCAATCAACCGAAAAGTTTTGCAATCGCGGCTGGATTTGACAAAAAATACAAATGTAAATAACTGGCAAAGATACCGTTATATTCATAAATAGGTTCACCAGGAGCAGGATGACGCGTACGTCGACCAAAGGCTATAGGCTCTAAGGCATTCTCACATCGGGTTCGATGATGAGCATGGGCACGAAACTCGCCAACCGAAAAACCAGCGTATTGCATGCCTTGACATCCGCCACGGGTGCGCATGATACCGTCACCGGGTATTAAGCCAGACATCTTCTCCTGATGCCCTTCGACATCGGTAAGTGTTTGCATGATGTACAGCATTCCACCACATTCTGCCAAAATCGGTTTCTCATTTCGGTGATGGGCTCGAATAGATTCCATAGTAAGTTGATTTGCGGCAAGCCTACGATGATGCAATTCTGGGTAACCCCCTGGCAGCCAAAGTGCATCACATTTAGGCATAGGCTCATTAGCCAATGGAGAAAAAAATACGCATGTGGCCCCCATATCCTCAAGCAGCTTAATGTTAGCTGCATATACGAAACAAAAAGCATCGTCACGTGCGACCGCTATCGTTCTATCTTGCAATTGCGGTGTTATCGATTCAACTGTACCGTTTCGAAAATACACATTATTAGGTAAAGCGGTTAAGCCTGCTTCATGCACAACGGTAGCAATTCGATCCAGTCGTATATCGATATCGTGCTGCTCCTGAGGTCTAACCAGACCAAGGTGGCGCTCAGGTAGCTGGGCGTCCTCAGTTATACGCATACAACCCAGAATCGCCAGATTGGATGGCATGGCATCCGTAATAAGTTGTTTATGACGGTCACTACCAACAGAATTAGCGATTACACCACTAATCTTCAATTCTGGGCGAAAAGTGGACAATCCAACCGCCACCGCGGCAAAAGTCTGAGCCATAGAGCGCGCATCAATTACGATAGCGATCGGAATTCCGAAATACTCCGCCATGTCTGCGCCGCTGGGTTTACCATCAAACATGCCCATAACACCTTCTATCAGAATTAGATCGGCTTCCTGAGCAGCTTCATAAAGAATCGCCTTACAGCGTTCCTCGCCTACCATCCATAAATCTAATTGAACTACGGGTTTCCCCGAAGCGGCTTCCAGTATTAGAGGGTCAAGATAATCTGGACCAGTTTTAAAAACACGAACGTCCAAGCCTTGTTGCTGATGATAGCGTGCAATACCCGCTGTGATCGTTGTTTTTCCTTGCCCGGATGCGGGAGCACAAAAAAACAATGCGGGACACAAACATTCTTCAATCTGTGCCGACATGGCCGTAACTACCATTCAATCCCCGGTTGTGCTTTAACCCCTTTACGAAAGGCATGCTCTACGTCGGCAATATCACTGATGGTATCGGCGATGGCGGTTAATTTTGTGTGCATGGTTCTACCGGTAACAATGACGTTTTGATTGGCTGGTCGACGACTGATTGCTTCTACTACCGGCTCGATATCCAGATAATGATAGCGAAACATATAGGACATCTCATCGAACACCAGAATATCGTAACTATCATCCTGGAGCATTCTTTCAGCAATTGCCCAGGCCTGCTGCGCTGCATCGATGTCTTGCTGCTTATCTTGAGTTTCCCAGGTAAATCCATGTCCCATCACGTTAAAATCTACTTTGGGATGATCCTTAAAAAACAGAAATTCTCCAGTTTCTTTCCGTCCTTTTATAAATTGAATTAATCCCGCTTTTTGACCATGCCCAAGTGCTCGCGCCATCGTTCCAAATGCAGACGAACTCTTGCCTTTGCCGTTACCACGCATAAGGATGAGCACTCCCCGCTCTTCTGTCGCCTTAGCGATACGCTCATCAACCACCTGTTTCTTCTTGGCCATTCTGGCCTGATGTTTATCCTGTTCTACTGTCATCAAATTACTCTCATTCAAACTAAATACTAACAATTTTGTCTACTTTGGCTGTAATTGCTCGATATGAAAATATGTCGCACCTATCGTTTGCGCCAGAGCTTTACAACGAGCGAGCCGAACGCGGGAAGTTTCTGTATCTATAATACTAATTGACTGCGCCTCACATTTCTCAATCGTTTCGGACACGTTGGAATCAAATCTACCGTCTGTTATTAGATACAAATTACATTTTTCAAACCTTTTACGGGCATTCCGGAGAAAAACACATGCCTCGGCAAGTACCTGATGAATGGGTGTACCTCCACCCGCCCTTATCTTACTCAACACCGGCTCCAGGTCCTTTGGCGCACGTCGTGCAGGTAAAAGCACCTGCACGTGATTGTTGCCAAAGGCTATCAGAGAAAGCTGTCGTCGTCGTTGATAGCATAATTCCGAAAAATAGCGCAAAGCGCCTTGAGCTAAGTGTAAACCACGACCTGAAAGGGTCGATACCGAGGTGTCGAGCAAAACCAGATCTAATGTCCTAGAGTGTTGGATCGGTCGACGATAAAACCACTTCAAAGAGCTATTTTGTTGGCCTGATATTTTCAGATTCTGTGGATGAGAAACAGTGCGTAACCAATTAATTCGTGATGATGACCGAACTGATGTCCAACGACTACCTGCACGCCCCGCGACCTTTCCTTTGCCGTGTTCGTCGCTAGGTTGAAAATTATCGTTGCCGCCAACTAATTTTTCCTGATCAACAAGAGGCTCCAGTTGGGCAACTTCGCTGAGAATAGGCTCAGCAGGCATATCACCCCATGAGCCTTGAATAGATGAGCCTGACTTATCCGAGTCTGGATTAACAACGCTATCGCCTCCAGACGATTGGGATGTGTCATTACCGCGGCTATTGTCTGAGCTGGGCTTGGTCTGGCGATGCCCCAATACCAGTTGTTCAACCGCATCAATATCTTCGACGGCCACCAAACTTTCGCCACGCAGTGCTGCATGAGCAACACTAGCTCGATACATCGCCAAATCTGCACGGAAGCCCTCCACATTTGCCTCTGAGCATCGCTCGGCAATATCGGTCAGGATAAAGTCTTCGACTTTTATTGTCTCGACGCTCAAGCGAGCAACGGCAACGGTTTTGCGTAACTTAGCAGTTTGTTCCGAATAAGTTTTAGCAAAACCATCTGGATCTTTGTCAAAAGCCAGCCGCCTTACAACAATTTCTTTCCTCTGCGCTATGGAAAACTGGGTTTCAACGGGTGCAAGTAAAGCAAAACGATCAAGCAACTGGGGCCGTAACTCTCCCTCATCCGGGTTCATAGTGCCAATCAATACGAACCGGGATTTATGGCTATGACTGATACCGTCCCGCTCTACCTGATTAACACCTGACGCTGCCACATCGAGAAGCAAATCGACCAAGTGATCTGGCAGAAGGTTAACCTCGTCGACATACAGCATACCCATATCCGCTTTTGCCAAAAGCCCCGGCGAAAACTCTAATTCACCATTTTGCACAACTCGATCAATCCGTAAACTTCCGGTCACCATCTCTTCACTCGCTCCAAGCGGCAAAGTTACGACCGGCATACTCTTCTCGAGTTCTTGCAAACCTCGAACCAATGTAGATTTCGCACTACCGCGTGATCCGCTGATAAGTACCCCGCCGATTTTAGGGTCGACCAGGGCCAGCAACAAAGCCTTCTTAAGCAAGGTTTGCCCGGTTATTGCAACAAATGGAAAAGTATTCATAAATTTCGAGAGGTATATTGGCTCGGGGCACTCGCCTATCGGCTGAGTGATCTATACAATCGCGTTGATCATCGAAAAACACATTGTTGATAGTTCTGGGAGTATATCAACACCACTCTCTAGGAGTGTACACTGAGCGTTCACTTCCGCCCTAAAATTATCAACCTGCGACTTTGTAACACGGGTGTATTGTTATATATACCTAAACCAATCCACAATCATCCAATTGAATGTAAATACCGGACCTCTATCATGAATGCGGCACAAAATTCCCCAATAAGTTTAAGCGACCTACCTGCAGATTCCGGGGTATTAATTTGCGGCCATGGCAGTCGCGCAAAAATCGCTGAACAGGAGTTCGGACTATTGGCGGCAGGTCTTCGACGACAATACCCTTCGGTGAAAATTGAATACGGTTTTCTAGAATACTCAGCTCCAAACCTGCATATGGCTTTGGATAGACTAATAGAACAAGGCGTTAAAAATATTTATGCGGTTCCGGGTATGTTATTTCGAGCAACACACGCCCAGAATGATATTCCTTCGGTACTGACCACCTATGCCGAAAAACATAAAGACTTAACCATAACATATGGTCGCGAACTAGGGCTTCATGATGAGATGATTGCTGCATTCGAAATGCGTATTCTCGAAGCTTTAGGACTCAAGGAGACACCAAAACCTGGAAGTCTTTACGATACTATGTTGGTAGTCGTCGGTCGTGGAACCTCAGTTGCTGCTGCAAACGCTGAAGCTGCAAAACTTTGTCGAATTGTCACCGAGAACCTAGGATTCGGCTGGGCTGAAACAGTGTATTCAGGAGTTACCTTTCCATCCGTTGGTGTTGGCCTCGAAATGGCTAGCAAATTAGGTTTCAAGCGTGTCATTGTTGCCCCATATTTTCTTTTCTCAGGACGACTGATTGACCGAATATACGGTTATGTGGATAAAGTCGCAGCCGAGCACCCGGAAATTGAATATCTGAAAGCCGACTATCTAAAAGATAACGATCACGTCATAAACACTTTCGCCTACCGAATAGAGGAATTAGTGAACAACACCTCAGGCGAAAAGAATTTACTTATCGACTTCAAAGAAAGACTAGCGCGTGGTGAGATTGACGTTCATCATCATCATGCAGAGTTTAAGCCGAGCCACGATCACGGACACGATCACGGACACGATCACGGACACGATCACGGACACGGACACGGACACGGACACAGACATCATCATGCCCCCTATCGACATATTGCACACCCGCTGGGACCGCGCACAATGATCGACGAGAATGTCTGCTGTTGTTTTATGGGTCAGTTTCCAGAGTCCGTTATAGAGGAGGAACGTGAACTGCGAAAGCGTAACGGAATTCTGGCTACTGAGCGCACGCCACTGTGCAAGAAATCCTAAAAAGCAAGAAATCCTAAAAAGCAAGAAAAGCCTGTACCGAAAAATCTAATCGTATTCTCAATACGGTTAGATTAAATTCGATTTTCACCAATAGAAAAAGCCATTATCGCGCTCAATTGACGATACGATAAATCTGTTTCTGCATGAAAATCAGTAAATACTTGTTGCACTCGTTGAAGATCCCTTTTCGACGTTGGGTTATCGGAAATATCCAAACCATAATCTTGCAGACATAGCACAACATCTCGTGTAAGCAAAAAACAATCTTTACCTACCGAAGCTAGGAAATACGGCCCGGTCATACCGCCCAGTCGTTTACCTGTTTTCTTTAAATGCCCATATAAACCAATCAAATCATCTTCAGGCCATTCCGCCAGAAAGACTCCATAACTCCCATATTGTGCCGATACTTCATTCATATAAAACACGTTATGACGCAGTGCAAAAACTTTTTGTAGATGTCGAATAATCCGCACATCACGCGCCTTTTCTTCCCATTCCTCGGTGGAACCTACCATTAAATCCTCAATATTAAAACCTAGAAATACGTCCTCAAAACCACCCCACTTAGCGTCTACCACCTTCCAGACAAATCCAGCCTGAAATATTCTTCTGGTCATCATGGATAAATAGAACCTATCATCCCGCTCAGCCAATTCCTGTTGAGAAACAGAAGTAGGCAGCATGCCAAACAGCGAATCATCTCCGCCTTTACGCTCCGATGCGCGTTTTAGTATTGTATTAAAAGATTTCATCTGTCGTGGTTATAAATATTCCAAAGAATATTCGCAGTTAACTTAGCAAATATTTCGTGTCGTTTTTGCGTCGATATATTACTGCTATTACTATAGATCGGGAATTATTACAGCATGCTGATCTTCGTTGTAACCTCTATAGGTAAGCGTAAATCGACCATTCGCCTCTATAATCTTAAGCTGGCTATGAATTTTTTCGGTACTTGTTCTCCATCTTTCGACTAAAGTATTTTTCTGCAGGCTGATTACAACCAACTCACGGTGAGACTGATCTGGTAAGATAATCTCCATCGCCCCATCATTATCAACATCAGCAATTGCCGCAAGATCAAGATGAGTTGAACCA
>Ga0213861_10001918_pt1 | contig 18269 bp, 7 predicted proteins | sample PICome_4_FD_160110 | JGI IMG/M metagenome (GOLD analysis project Ga0213861, IMG submission 160110) | Coastal seawater microbial communities near Pivers Island, North Carolina, United States - PICO131 | ecosystem: Environmental > Aquatic > Marine > Coastal | place: USA: North Carolina | collected... | reverse complement strand
ACCATGCAGCCTTACCAAGGTCAATGCGAGACGATTACCTACGATAATGGTCGAGAATTTACGGATCACGAACGCATGGCAGAGGCTTTAGACGCGGACATCTATTTTGCCCACCCGTACTCATCCTGGGAACGAGGGACGAATGAAAACACCAATGGGCTGATCAGGCAATTCTTTCCTAAGAAAACATCGTTATTGAAAGTCTCAAAAGAGTCGTTACAATCCAGAAAGACGCTGAACTATAGAACGCCTCATGAGGCGTTCTATAGTTCAAAAGAAACCTTGACGGTTGCACTTAAGACTTGAACCCGGGCGATTTAATAACACATAATAATGGAACTTAGCTTTAGTATTCAGAAATCACAATGAGTGTATTACCTTTTAAAACTTATGATGTTAACGAACTGGGCGAATCGCCATTGGAAGAAGTTTTCCGAAGAGGCGAGGTATGCAAAATACGTTTAGGCTCAAGACTCCCTGAAGTAATAACCCGACTAACTCAAGAAATCCTTGCCGAAGAGATACCCAACGCCGTCGCACGAAGTTTTGTAGCAACTTCTTTCAATAAGCCGATACGGATGTCAAAAATTTCTAAGCGGCCAGGCATAGAGAAAAATAATGCACCGAATTCATGTGTTCTGAGTGTGTTCGATGCATCCCGAGCTATACATAAAACGTTAGAAAATCTTAATATAATTTCAGGGTGGAAAAAATTTGCTGCGTCATTCTGGATCGGCGGAAGTTCTCCTGGTTTCCATTTCGATGGCTGGGATAATATTCTTATCCAATTATCAGGAAAGAAACATGCCATCGTATATAGTCCAGCGGTGATGAGCCAAATTGAGAAAGTTAATATTTTTGCAAAACATCAGGCGTTAGGTAAATTGATTGGCGAAACAGAACAAAAACTTGATTACTACGAAGGTTGGCTGGAACCAGGAGAAACCCTGATAATCCCTTGTGGAGCAATGCATGCATTGAATGGTAACTGCGATAGTTTATCTTTAAATTTCTTTCTGGATAAAGGACCCAAACCACGGTATTTACGTTATCGATATCTGTATTTCTGGTTATTATGGTGGAGGGAGAGACTAAGTATGCTGATTTCCCGTGAAAAGGCCGAGTGGTTGGAGCAAAGATTTAATATTCGCTTCTTTGCTCGCTACCAAAGATCAATGAGCGCGGTACCACGAACATTTCCTCACACTAATCGAAATTAGTTTTATCGTATGCCTACAGCAATGTTGCCGGGTACAAATATTGTCAGGTTAATTTAGTCTTATGAAAAGCGATCAAGACTGTGTTGCGAGCGATGAGTCATTAGAACGTTACCCCACATCTTTCGCTCAGCAACGGATGTGGTATTTAGAAAAATCCGGGCAAAATGCTACTCCGCATTTTTCAGGTATGCTTATCTCGCTGGAAGGTCAGCTGGATTTCATTTCATTGCAAGACGCAATGAGCTCCCTGATTGATCGCCACTCGTTACTGCGCTCTTCTTACCATGAAGATGAAAATCAATTATTTCAGGTAATCCATCGGGCAACACCGTTTAAAATACATAAGCACGACCATACAGGATTACTCCGTTCCGTTCAAAGAAAACGGGAAAATGAAATCCTGACTGAACTGGCGACAAGTCCTATTGATCTAGACGTTGACTCAGTGCTTAGAGCGTGTGTAATTCAAAGTGGTAGTACAAGTCATCTTTTTTTCGTAGGAATCCATCATATAGCATCAGATGGTTGGTCGATGGTGTTGTTTAGTCATGAATTATGTGAATTTTACAATGCTGCACGAGTCGGGCGAGTTCCAATAATTCCGACCTTATCTACTCAGTATTTTGACTATGCCCTTTGGCAAAACGAACAATCTGCCCAGGAATTATTTAAAGAATCTGCTAAATTCTGGACTGAAAAAATAGGAAACTCACCGGAGTTGCTGAGCCTAACTACAGACTTTCCGCGAAAACCTTTACAAAATTATCAAGGTAAAACCATTACCTTCGAGTTTGGTAAAGAGCTGACACAATTAATCAAGGAGTTTGCCCGTGAGATGCAAACCACTCCCTACTGCATACTTCTAAGCGGTTACCAATCTCTATTATATAAAATTTCAGCAAGCGAGGACATCCTGGTTGGCGGACCGGTTTCAACTAGAGATGATAACAAGTGGAATGGACTCATAGGGATGTTTGTCAACACCATAGTTTACAGAGCAAAGTTTTTTTCCTGCACTACGTTTTCTGAACTTGTTAAAAACAATAAGGCCTACCTGACTGAGTCCGCTGCTCATCGGAACTATCCCTTTGAGAAATTAGTCGCTGATCTACAACCAAATCGAACCACCAGCTTTTTGCCGGTTATACAGACTATGTTTTCCTTACTCAGTGGAACCCCTATACCACTGAATTTCGATGGACTACAAGCCCGGGATATACCGTGGTCACAGCCTGCCTCCAAATTTGATCTTGTATTTTCGTTACGCGACGAGAGAATTCGCCCAATCCATGGAACACTTGAATACGATTCATCCCTTTTTACACAAGAAAGCGCGACCCGGATTACTAAGTATTTACAAACACTCCTGGGCGTAGCGATACGAAACGCAAAGACACCAATCACGTGCCTGTCTTTATTGGATAAACAACAGGAGACAAAATTAATTTCGCACTTATCAGGGAACGTTAATAAATCCTCTCATCGTAGCGTTCATTCTTTATTTCGGGATGTATGTCATCAATATGGAAGTAACGCTGCCCTTATTTTTGGGAGTACCTATATTAGCTATACCGAACTCGATGAATTTGCTAATCGCATAGCTCAATACCTGTTAGCAAAAGGTATTCAAAAAAATTGTTACATAGGTGTTGCGATGGATCGGTCACTGGATATCATCCCAACAATGTTAGCAATACTGAAGTGCGGCGCAGCTTATGTACCTTTAGACACGAGTTTACCGGATGTCCAATTAGTACAAATCATAAATCAGGCCAACATTGACAAAATAATCGTTGATACGAGAGAAAATTTTACCTTACTCGACAATGTTGCAGCTATAACCATAGCTGAAATTAAGAATGCGACGAAGCAAGAGCACCAGAATCCCATAAACATTAGCGTTGATCCCGGGTCCGCTGCCTATATGATGTTTACATCTGGCTCGACGGGTATACCGAAGGGCGTCATTATTCCTCACCGGGGCATCGTCAGGTTAGTTGTAAATCAACCGCTGATTCAACTAAACCCTACCGATAGCATATTACAATATGCCCCCTTCAGCTTTGATGCTTCAACATATGAAATTTGGGGTGCATTACTTAATGGTGCAACGCTCGCCATTGCACCAAAAGAAAAGCAAGGATTGACTGAATTATTTGATTTCGCAAGACAAACTAGTGTAAATAAATTGTGGTTAACTGCCGATGTGTTTGAATTGGCGGTACTGGAAAACATCGAATTTTTTACGAGTATTGAACAAGTAATTACAGGTGGCGATGTTGTATCGCCAATTGCTGCTACAAAGTTTATACAGAGGTTTGGTGCAGGGCGTTTAATTTGTGGTTATGGTCCTACTGAAAACACCACTTTTAGCTGTTGCTTCGAAGTGCCTAATACTATTGAAAGTAAGTCACCACTGCCTATCGGGACACCCATCTCCGGTACACAAGCTTATGTAATGGATGAGTATTTTCAACTCTTACCGGTCGGGATCGTTGGAGAACTATTTTTAGGTGGTCAAGGTCTGGCACTTGAGTATAGTAATCAACCGGAGCTAACTGAAAAATCATTTGTCGAGGTCGATGGCATCGGGCGGCTATACCGTACCGGTGATCGTGTTCGATGGAACGATAATGGTGTTCTGGAATTTTTTGGTCGTATTGATCATCAAATTAAAATTCGCGGATTCAGGATTGAACTAACCGGTATAGATGCACTAATTTCACAACTAGATAATGTACGCGAAAGCATAACAATTTGTGATTCAAGTCTCGGGCATAAACGACTGGTCACGTTTATTATTTTTAAAATATCAGAGAATTTCATTCGTAAAGAAGTTTTCTGGAATAAACTTCGCGCTGCACTACCAACCTATATGGTGCCTGATCAGGTTATCGAGCTGGAACATTTTCCCTACCTGGATAATGACAAAATTGATCGTATGAATTTACAGACTATCGCTATCGATCACGCAACAATTACCGACTCTACCGCTCCCAAAACTAACACCCAATCAATACTCTGTAAAATTTGGGCAGGGGTGCTTGGTCTAGATGACATGACTGATATTAACCGGGATTTTTTTTCGTTGGGAGGCAACTCACTGCTTGCGACGAAACTGATATTTCGAATTGAAAAACACTTTGAAATAACTTTACCGCTGGAGTCGATATTCAAACAAGGAACCATTGCACAATTTAGCATGCTCATTGATGAGCAAAGACAAGGAACGATCCTTCTCGGTGAACAAGTGAATAAATTCGAGGAAGATCCAAAGCATAGTGACTTGTTTCATAAAATGAGTGTATATATCAGTGGCTGGGAAGGATACCGGCAACGGGACAATTCCCTGGTAGTTCAAATTGGCAGCTTACAATCCTCTCAAGTAATTTTCTGGTGTGGCCAGGATTCAGGTGAATTTGAATTAATAAATAAAAGTCTGGAGTCACGCTACAAGGTGTGTGGTATGCGTTCGCCTCGGTGGCTAAAAGATATTGATGCGGAACTCGTATCTATTTTGGCTAGACGATATGTTCAAGAAATGATAGAGATCCAACCTGAGGGTCCGTTTTATATTTACGGTTTTTGTTTAGGCTCACTAATCGCAACCGGAGTTTCACGCCTTCTGCTCAGCGCAGGAAGAGAAATTTCTCAAATCACATTGATTGAAGGCTTGCATCATGTCCTGGCAAAATCCCCACCTATAGATGCACCAACAACCTTAATTTTCGCCAAAGACAGTGATCTGAACCCACATAAGAAATTTAAGAATCCAGAATCTTTTTATCGACGTATTTTTACAAAAAAATTCCATCTCGAAATCCTTCCCTCAAATCATGAGGACATTTTAAGAAATAGATCTGTAACAACGATTACTAACCTTATTTCAAAACATCTCACCTCTACCGAGAATCCGTCAGCAAAGCCCGGCAACTTAGCTGAGCTTGTCCTCCCAAAAGAAGGATACCGGAGTCAAATAAATATCGAGGTTGGAAATGAGCACTCTTTAATAGCTCACCCAATGCAAAATCTGTCTGTCCCTATTGTTATTACCAATAAGAGCGACGTAGACTGGAACGCAAAACAACTCAGTGAAGTTTACGTATACGACAAATGGCGGTCCGATAAAAAAAACATAGTCGCGTGGGGAACGAATCCCAAACATATAGAGATTAGTTTAAACCCGCAACAATCGATTTCCATGACCGTATCCATAACGGCGCCAACACGCCCAGGACGCTACCAACTCATGTTCGACCTTGTCATGGAAGGTGTCTCATGGTTTTCGGAAATCACTAGAAAATTCGATTCAATCCAATACCGAAATCAACGGGTTTACTGCGATGTTAAAGAGGGAAAACCACCCGACGCTTTTAATAATCAACAGTACCAACGATTTCTAAAGATGGCTAATCGCTATTTTATAAACGGCGATTACTACAATTGTGTTGAGGCTTGTGATTCGATAGTGCGTAGTTCAAATGATTACGATATAGAGCTCATCCTGATTTACGCTACCGCAGCTTTAAAAGCAGAAGACTCAACACGAACAAAATTGGCATGCGAATTGGGATTGAAGATTGAACCCCAAAATCGCGATCTAAAATTAATGTATCTTCAGTCGCTAGTTGTGCTCGAGAGACATAGCCAATGCTTGCCGATCATTTCAGAGTTCAAAAACTATTCAGATATCAATAACAAAGAGCTATCAGTACTTGCAGAGGTTTGCGCGACCCTAAAACTACCTACAGAAACGTCGTACTTTACAAGTAAACATCTAATACAAGAACCGCGCTCAATTGAAGTCATGAATGACTCAGCATTACATTACTGCCAAATAGAAGACTATAAAAAAGCACTCACTACCTGTAATAAAAGCTTGCAACTAAGTTTTAATGATCCGAAAACATATCAAATTAAAGCCCGGGCACTATATTTTTTAACTCGATTTGACGAGGCATGTGAAGCACTGGATAGCGCCATACTCCTAAATCCTGATGACTACGACAGCTACAAGTGGCTGATAAAATGCCACATTGCCAAATCCGATATCCAAAGTGCCAACCTTGTATACAAGGAGGCTATTAGTATTACACAATCGTGGCGCCGGCTCGCTCATTTATTACCCGATGAATCAGATTCCTGATTAGATATCTCTTCGATAAGAACAGATAGTTCACTAATCGTCGGCGATGTTGATAGCGTCGCAGAAGAAAGCTGCAGGTTAAACTCCCGGGAAATTGCATACTGTATTTGAATGGCGGAAATTGAATCTCCGCCAAGCTCGTAAAAATTATCCTCAATACCCACACCGGAAATACCGATAATGTTCTCAAACAAATCGACTAAAGACTTCTCTGTGCTTGTACTGGCGGGCCTAAATTCTGATTTTAACTCTGGACGTGTTTTCGAATCAGCATCTAAAGTGAGATTGACGGCTATAGTATCCCCCGAAATATCCAGTGAAACCGGGGATACCAGAACTACTCCTGGAGCGCCGTCAGATCGAAGCAATCGTTTTAGAAAGCCCAATCCTTTTTGCGGGGAAATACCTTTTCCAAATTGTTTGTAAAACTCTAACGCAACGTTTCTCCATGGATCCTTATGATCACAAAATTTTAGAACAATTTTCCCTATATGATCCCCTTTTGACATAAGTTTTATTACGCTTGCTGCATCTGAAACATCGATGACTGTGGTAGGCGTACATTCCAACTCACCTCTGGCAAATCGAGATAGTAGATCCATCATTCTACTTCTAAGTCCTTTATGAGTTCCCGAAGTCATATGTCCTATGTCGAGCGCACTATAAGTCAAGTTATTGATAAACGGACTCAATCCTAACGAAGTATTTGAAATTAAGTCGCGTTTTCCGATTTCCACAAAGCGGCCAAAACGACACAATGTGCCAATACTGGCCTCGATAAATTCACCACCTAGAGAATTTAAAACGACATCAACACCTTCATTATTGGTTGCCTCTAAGATCTGACGAGAAAACTCCGTCGTGCGAGAATTGAAAGTATTTTTAACACCTATGGACTTCAAATAGTGATGTTTTCGTTCATGCCCTGCTGTCGCATATATTTCAGCACCACACTTCTGCGCGAGTTGTATTGCCGCCAACCCTACACCGCCCGCTCCAGCATGAATTAATACTTTTTCACCTCGTTGCAGGCGGGCGATTTCAAACAATGCATAGTCCGCCGTTAGAAATGTCGTCAAAATACCCGCGGCGTGTTCCATAAGAACTCCATCCGGAATCAAAGCAACCCAGTTAGCATTGATATTGACCTGCCCGGAAAAGCAACGATGACCGATACCCAGTACCGCGTCGCCTATCGAAAACTCAGTAACATTGGCACCAATATCGACTATATACCCACTGCATTCAATACCAGTTTCATGAGCTTTGCCAAATTCTGGAGGTAGTTGCCCAAGGAATGTTAATACATCGCGAAAATTCATACCGGCAGCAACTACCTGAATCCTTACCTCATTCGGTTCAGGTGTTGAGCACTGATAGGAATCAAGATAAATGCTGTCTAAGTCACCAAGTCGTGCAATATTCAGCCTGGAATTTTCTCTCTTAACTGCAGTTTTCTTTTCGAGATCCAGTCCTTTTTCTTGATTCGTAATATCGTTCTGCACTAATGTAGATCCGTCTATTGGTCTCACGTCATCGCCGCGGACCTCCATGAGCGTCTGACCATTTTCATCATAGTATTTACAGTTATATCGCCAGATATTCGGTTCGTCATGACTGGCATAAGTATATGTACTTAGTCCAAGTGACTCGTAAAAGCGAATTGAGTCAATTGTCGAGGGAATATATGGACCGATGTATCGGACACTATGACTAAGAATACCGTTGTCCATAAGAGCTGGATGAATCCCAAACTCATTCGGAATAGCATCATTATCTGCGACTTGAATATGTGCCCACGTATTTTCACCGTCATGCCTACGATGCCATCGACATGCCCACTTCGTATTTCCGGTAACATATTTACCCTCCTCGGCAGCCCAATAGTCAACCTCTTCCAGCGTATTTAAATCCGTGGGTATTTTATCAGGAACTGGTTTTGGTCGATTATGAATAACCCGTGCCGACACTGTCGAGTTCATGGTCCATTTCGCTTGGGCATCCGCCAAAGATCTACTTTGCAGAATCATAGACATCTCGCCTTGTTCGCTCAATACTTCAATTTCAACCGACACACCTTCCGGTGGTACAAATAACGGTAGAATAAAGGCTAAGTTATATAACTCGATCCAGGGCTCAGGCTCAAAGTGATCATGTGCAACAAAACGGAAACACTCGGCAATAGTTGTCCCTGCGATCAATGGCGTCGACTGAAAAACATGTGAGTCGATGATCCAATGTCCGTTCGGTTTTAAAACACCACTATATTTTGTTTTATTTTCCGCAACTAGCTGTTTTAGCGTAATTAACGGATGATCTAAAATACTACCTGGTGCATTAGAATTTTCAGATATATTGATATTTTTATTTTGCGCTTTGTTACTGGCATGGGTAACAGCCATCCCTATTTGTTCCCATGCACCCCAAGCTATTGCGCAATTTAATCCGTTGTGTGTGTGATTGCGCTTTTGTGCAAGAGCATTTAACACCGCATTTGCACCCGCATAAGAAGATTGTCCCGGTGCAGGCTGGTAACTTGCTTGAGAAGAGAAATGAATAAAGAAATCCAATGACCGATCCGCAAAATAATCCTCTAACACCACACCACCAAGAACCTTCGCCGTAAAATTTGTATCATATTGCTGCGGTTTTTGTTGCAACATTAAAACATCAGTGCCTGAATTCGCGGCATGTATAATGCCATTTATGCGCCCCAATGAGTTTTCCGTAACTTCGACAGCCGCATTAATACTTTCAGGGTTTGAACAATCTGTCTGAATAAGCCGGATATTTGCTCCCCGGGACTCCAGAGAAAGAACCTTCTTCAAAGTGCGGCCTACTTTGTCATCAATACCTGAAAGTTCCTGCCAAGTATTTCTGCTAGGAACTTCCCAATGTGTCGTTAATGCTATTTTCGATCGAGCGCTATTATAAAGTTCTTCTGCGACTTCAAGAGCTAATGCACCTCCACCTCCGGTAATCAATACAACACCATATAGACGGAGGCACAACCTGGAGGTCGGTAACGATTCGAGATTCCCCAATAACTCGATATAACGTTGATCCTCACGCCGCGCAATAATCACATCCTGATTTTTAGAACTAACCTCATCGACGATGGCCTCAATTGCCCATGAGTTTGCTCCACTACCCCAATCACCCAAATCTAAAAACCGAATTCGAAAATCACCAAGCTCTGCAATTGAGCTTTTAACCGGTCCTAATAATGTCGACTTTTCCGGTACAATTTCAAACTGTTCCCAAGGAAGACACAACACGTTATTGCTAACAATCAAAATATCGGAACGGTCTTCGATTCCAATTTCGTGTATTGCTTGCACTAGAGAAACTATAGCGTAATAGCCACAGGATAGCAGATTGGAAAAACCCTCTTGTCTATTGCCCTTCAGAACTTCAATATTGAGCGTCCATGCATGTACAACATGTATTGCACAACCGGATTCAACATTCTCGCAACCTACTATTTCTCTAAAAATAGCGCCAAGTCCTGATCTCAGGTCATTAGAAACCGTATAAGTATTTTCATTTTCCTTTGAAAATTGCTGCCCTCTTCGAACAAGGACATAGTTCTCGGTAAATGCCGAAATCTTTGCAATAGTTTCGGTTGAAAAATCTGACTCATCTAACAGCAGCACCCAGAATACCGAAGAATCTTGAACCGTTTCGCAATCCTTTACTGACCAGATAGGAGAGTAAAGGAACAGGCTCTGCTGATCGACTGTTGTCTGTTCGCCTGGCTCAATCCAGTGTCGTTGACGTTGATAGGGATAGGTTGGCAATGTCAACATAGGCGCAGTTTGTCCATTCCTAGACGAAAACCAGTCTATTTCCACGCCCTGCTGCCAGACTGCACCTATCACATTTTGAACGCTTACCGTTTTATCCCCTTTAGCATCTAAATCCGTTTTATTCAAAACAGGAAAAATATCGGCTTTAGGCTCATGCTGTCGTATGAGATCACATAAAGTTCTGCCAGGTCCAACCTCAATAAAAACCGGATTAATGTCTTCTAAAACATTGTATACCCCTTGTGAAAACTGAACTTGATTGCGAATATGATCCGACCAGTACTGTGAACTGGTTGCCTGTTCTTCTGTCATCAACAGACCGGTTAGATTGGAATAGATAGGGATTTTAGGCGGAGATAGTAATATCCCGGCGAGTTCTTCACGAAACTGGGGTAACGCGGGATCCATCATCCATGAATGAAATGCGTGAGAAGTGGACAACCGCTTAAGGCCATGACCTGCAGAAGAAAGAATACCTTCAAGTTCTTGAATCGCATATCCGGGTCCGGAGACAACCATCAAATTCGGACCATTTATGGCTGCAATTTCGACTTCTTCAGGAAGAAAAGAAGTAAGTTGTTTCTCAGATAGAACAACAGCCGCCATCACGCCAGCCTCACATGACTGCATGAGGCGCCCACGTGCGGATACGATCTTCAATCCGTCTTCCAAAGAATACACTCCGGCAAGACAACCTGCGACCAACTCTCCCACCGAATGTCCAAGCAATGCTGCAGGGGTAAGGCCTTGATAAATCAGTTCACAAGCTAATGCATATTCAGTAACAAAAAGTGCGGGCTGGGCATTTGCAGTTTGATGTAACAGGTCTTCAGCATTATCCGATTGCTGCTCATCTTTCAAAAACACAACGCTACTGTGTCGATAACCAACTAAAGGTTCGAGAATCTCATCGCAACGATCTATTGTTTGTGCAAATACACCACCTTGCCGATAAAGAGTCTCACCCATTCCGAGAAACTGTGAACCCTGACCAGAGAATAAAAAAACGGCTTCTCTCGTTTTATCACAACGGGTAGGGATAATATTCGCCGATTTTCGAAACGGATTGAGACCACCGGGCTCTAACAGCATTGAGGCTCTATACTTCATATGAATTCGACCCGTCTTAAGCGTATGAGCTAAATGACCGAAATCGACATCAGAATTTAAATCAACATATTTCTCCAGGTCCATCAACCGACGATTGACCGCACCTAAAGAGTCAGCTGATACGACACCTAAGTGCTCTGTTGGCGTTTGATTATCAGAAACTTTCAGTGGGGGCGGTGATTCAAGGATTACATGCACGTTGGTACCGCCAAAACCAAATGAAGAAACACCTGCTCGAAGTACCCGTTTTTCATCATTCCACGGCATAGATTCAGTCTCGAAATTAAAAGGACTATCCTCAAGACTTATTCGTGGATTGAGTGTTGTAAAATTTGCAATAGGTGGTCGTACACGCTTATCCAAAAGTAGACAAGTTTTTATTAAGCTTACAACACCCGCACCCGTCCGCAGATGACCAATATTTCCTTTGACCGAACCTATTGAACAGTAGTTGGTTCGCGTTGTGTAATCTTTAAACACGATCGAAAGTGATTCAAGCTCAGTGGGATCGCCAATTCTAGTTCCAGTTCCATGGGTTTCGACGTATTCTATAGTTTCAGGATTTACACCCCCATCCATCAACGCATCCTTAATTGCCTGTATTTGTCCTTCAGGACTAGGGGCTGTGAAACTGGGTTTCCCGGGCGGGTTGCCGTCATTTGATGCACCTGTACCCCTTATTACTCCATAAACTTTTACCCCCTCCTTAATCGCATCGGCAAGGGGTCTTAAAACAATTGCTCCACCGCCGTTGCCAAACACGGTTCCGTCCGCATTGGAATCAAATGGACGCACACAACCTGTAGTGGAAAACATACCGTCTATCCCAGCGAAGTAACCAGGCTCGTTTGGACTAACCAAAGACGCTCCGCCAGCCAATGCAATATTACTTTCACCACGACGAAGACTGGAAACAGCGAGATGCACAGCCATTAAGGAAGTTGCGCAGGCGGCCATTACTGACAAACTAGGTCCAGTCAGACCGAGCTTATGGGAGACTCGAGTGGAGAGAAAATCGATTTCGTTAGCAATCAATAAAGGCACATTTTCAAGATTAGCGACCATGCCACCAATGTTCTTTAAGTTGACGTCCAAATAGTTACTTTCTGAGCCCGCGAATACAGAAATATTTAAGTCCTTTCGGTTGTAAGCGGTATTTGAATGCTCTAGCGCCTCGTGACAACATTCCAAAAACAATTTATGGGATGGATCAGTTCGTTCGGCATCAAATGCCGTCATACCAAAAACTTCTGCATCGAATTCCTCAAAATTGTCTAATCGAGGCGTTACTGGTATATATCCATCATTTTTTATTCGATCGTAATCTGTATAAAGATGAAGTAAAGATTTTTTATCTACTCGGCTAAGACAGTCTGTACCGTTTAATACATTGTGCCAAAAAGTATCGAGATCAGTAGCCCCGGGAACACGAAGCGACATACCAACAATAGCAATTGGCATCGAGTTATTATTCTTTAATGTATTAGTCATTTTACCTAAATATATCACTGCTGTCCCGTTAAGGAAGAAAAAGTAAGGCCTGAAAACCGACTTAATTTGATATAATGAAATTGCGAAAAGTCATTATAAATCAAGCAGGAGGACAGGCCTTGAGTCACCATAATACTGTATTTTCTCAGTTACTGAAACTGATTCCGAGACATGAGTTTGAGACGCTTGCAAAACGACACCATGCAGGCCGTTCTTTCCGAACGGCGTCCAGATGGTCGCAGTTCGTGAGCATGGCGATGGCGCAACTATCGGGGCGAAGTAGCTTGCGTGATATTGTCGATAATCTGTCCGCACAGGCGCATCGTCTTTATCACCTTGGCAGTGCAAAGCTGTCTCGATCCAACTTATCCCGAATCAATGACGGCAAACCCTACGCCTTGTACGAGGCCTTGTTTGGAAAGTTGCTGAGTCGCTGCCAGAACGTTGTTCCTGGGCATGGTTTTCGTTTCAATAATCCACTTTACTCACTAGATGCGTCCACGATTGATTTATGTCTGTCTGTTTTTCCGTGGGCCGATTTTCGAACCACCAAGGGCGCGATTAAACTTCATGTTGGACTGAACCATGCAGGATATTTACCCGAGTTATCTATTAGCTCTTTTAGAAGAAAAAGATGCCACTGTTTTAAAAGACAATAAAATCGACGAATCGCTGGCTTTGTAACGCTACTCGCACCCTTCAATATATTTTGGTACCTGTTTTCGCGGGTGCCTAATGAACCTTTCGTAAACCGCACAGAGTTTCCCGAGTTACAGATTCTGCGCGATAACTGGGAAAATATACGTAATGAAGTTGTCGCATTAAATGAGCAAGGCCACGTCAAATCTGGGTCTGGGGTGGCGTTTAGATCCTTTTACAATGACGATAGATGGCGCCGATTTTATTTAACTTGGTACGGAAAAGAATACCAAGAAGCTAAGCAACATATGCCAAAAACATTGGCTATGATAAATAATATCCCCAGCATTAACTCGGCTTTAATTGCTCGCTTAAATCCTGGGAAAACACTTAAGCCGCATCGGGATCCTTTTTCAGTCTCGCTACGCTACCATCTTGGTTTGGTTACACCAAACTCCGAAGCCTGTCGCATCATAGTGGATGGTGAACCGTATTTTTGGAAAGATGGTGAAGACGTGATTTTCGATGAAACATTCATTCACGAAGCGACTAACGACACAGATGAAGAACGTTTGATACTATTTTGTGATCTGCAGCGACCAATGAGAGGCCCGATTTCCACGTGGTTTGCGCTTCGTACTCACAAGATTATCTGCTTTCTAACAGCCGGAAGTAATAACGAAAAGGAGCAAAAAAGCTCAGTAAATAGCTTTTACGATCGCTATTTATATCCAGCCTTTCAAAAAACTCGAGTGTTTAAACGGCGCTACCGTAAGGGCTATTTCGCCACTAAATTCTTACTTTACGCTGTAATTGTGTGGCTTATATTCTTTTAAGGATAGCCTTTAATGCAACCCTTCTAGCTAGGTCCTACGTACTACAGAGTCTGCTCGTTGTATGCAATACGCAGAACTCTTATGTTTTAAGTCAGTTCGGTGTAATGATAATATTTATGCATTAAATTTGCTACCCTAATAACGACGATTTGAATTGATAAAATTACGCCAAAATTCAGAATATACACTCAAAACCAAACGTAACGGTTTTGTTCGCTGGCGAACAAAGAAAAAGGCCGAGTTTGTATTGTGGCATAAAAAAAAGCAGTTGAGGCTGGCATGCAATGACAGTACGGCATTGATATGGCAAATCGCGGCTCACAATCTCAGCGTAACTGAGATAGCCGATCACGTTCAACAATCGGTACACGGGGACATAGCTACCATTAGACGTGATATTTATGAACTTACCGATGATTTAATTAAGCGCGGCATCCTTATAGAAGATACACCGCTAGACGCAACCAGAGGGAAAGTATACGTTAGTTACCTGGGCAGATTGGGGAACAACCTTTTCAATTATACACTCGGTCGAATACTCGCTAATGAATTAGGTTTTGAATTACATACAAGAGCCATCGAGGGCTTTCCAAATACCATTCACAAGAACTGCGATAACCCTCCCGATACCACTGAATCCATTAATGTTCAGGTTTTAGATGATAATGAGGAGTCGCTAGACCCCATTGTTTTCGATAAAACACCAAGACCCATTCATATTAATGGCTACTTTCAAAGATATCATTTATACAAGCCGTATAAAGCAGAGATTCGAAACACACTGCTTAAACCTGACTTTGTTTTACCAAAAATACCGGGGCCGCAAGATCTTGTGGTTCACATTCGAAGTGGTGATGTGTGGTCTTGGAATCGTAGCCCGGGAAAACGCAGTCATATTCGACCACTGACGGCAAAATACTACGAATCAATTATAGATATATCAAAATACGAATCTTTGTTTATCGTTTGCGAAAATAAAGACGATCCGATAGCACTATATCTCCAGCAAAAATATCGAGCAGAGCTAATTAGTGGAGACATCCTCGAGGACTTCGGGTTTTTGATGGCAGCAAAACAAATCGTAATGTCTGCCAGCACGTTCTCCTGGTGGGCGGCATGGTTATCCACCGCAGAGGTAATTCACTTCCCACTATCGAATTATCTGGGTGCAAATAATAAAGATCAAACACACGGCACTAACCTCCTGGTTAATGATGAAGAACGCTATGTGTTTCACCAGGTTGATCCGCTACCGCAGTGGGTCGGCGAAATATCCGAAATAAGGCGAGTGTTAAGCGGGAGAACGGCAACAGAGCTATATACCCAGGAAAACTTCATTGCCGCCGACGTCATTATACCAGTGGATAAGACTAATGGAACCCATTTAGATTTGTGTATCAAAAGCATTCAGGAAAGACTTTATGGCGCAAACCGCATTTCAATAGTATCAATCGACAATTCCAGTGCATCAGAACGTGTTCTTTCGCTTGAGATTTTTCCATTTTCCAAGAAGGAAGTAGCCCTTGAGCTTACGAAAACCGGTAGTGAAAACCAACTCGATAGCATTTACCGGGAACTAATAAAACTCTATTCCCCACTTTTGGAGAACAGGCAAGCTCAATATGTACTATTAGTAGAACCCGACGTGATATTCCTAAATACCATTGGGGTTCTGGATAATGGCAGGGAATATATTGACGCCGGTGGTAACGTTGCGCGAACTCTCCTGCCCCATGTATCCCGGTTAATCCCGAGTATCAATCAAAATATAACAACTACTTCAGGGTGCGGAAATTTTCTCCTTGTTAATAGAAAAATAATAAAGCAACTTCAGAAGCATATTGAGCACAAGCACGGATTACCAATGTGGAAAGCCTATATACGAAACCTGGATAATACTGATATAGCAGCATCAATTTACGATCTGTACGGTAGTTACGTTAATTCAGATCAGAGCTATCAGGTTGCGAGCCGATCGTTTAACTGGCAGCTGGTTTTCGAACCGGAAAAAATCGAAACATTCCGAGATATGGGTTGCCACTATATTTGTATAGGAAAACCAATAATCCGGAACAATGAAGGTACAAACTATAATCGTCCGCAAAACAAAATTTCGCAGCTCATGCCGCCGGTCAAAGATTACGGGGAATTTTGCCACCGTACGAACCTTGGCACGCTGGTACCCTTCAAGATTATCGTCCCTGAAATAATCATACACTCTTCGAAATATTATATGCGAAGCGAGGCAATAAGGGATGATCTGCTTCTAAACGAACCCTCATTATACATCCTGGATAAAATTACCGGACGAGATAGTATCGATTCAATTATAAAAGAAACACAGAATCAATTTCCCAAAATTAGCGATACGATACGCACGGATATCTTACTTGTTTTGTATAGACTTCTTCAACATAGAGTTATCGATATTCGTGTTCAATGGCTTCAAGTAATCCATGTCCCTAAAGGACTCCGAATACCTGATGATTATGCGTTAGATATTGAAGACGAAGTGAGATTTCGTTGTGGTCGTTATTATAGTGAATCAACCTATTGTGACCCGCTTACAGTAAATAATACATTTGGTCACAACACTGAAAGCATTGTCCAGATTCGTAATGGAAAAATTAACACCGTTAGTGACACAAGGACTAGGACGGCACAATTTGCACATAGCATTCTGAAGTATATTCCGGAATCAGCAAGTGTTAATTTGTTTCCCACATTCGGGGATGGAAGCCAAGGTGCAACAGTGTTCCGCATATTGCTCATAGCCGACCTATAGGGTATGACAACGTCATTCTGTGGCCTTTACAAGGCTACCAAAGCATTGATTCTAATAACTATGGTATGAGTATCCACCAATACGATATTCCGTGGGATGAAAAAATATCTATCCCCGTATGGAGAGGTTCCACTACAGGTATGTCGATCTACAATAGAACCTCGGGTGAGATACACGCCATGGGCACGAAACCTTCTATATGGAAACATAAGCAATCATCAGAAATCAGACAAAAGGCTAGTCGACTACAACTCGTTCAACAATATTTAGAGAATCCAACGATCAATGTAGGCTTTTCAGGTTTTTGTCAAATGGATGAATACGCCAAACAAGAATTGACTGATCGACATTTTAAAAAAGATCGTAAACATTTTACTGAACTGCTCAACTATAAATTTCTTATAGTTGTGGAAGGCAATGATTATCCCAGCCAGCTACCGTGGGCACTGCACTCGAATAGTCTGGTTCTTACTCCCCCGGCAGTCTACGAAAATATAATTTTCCGATCACTACAACCATGGATTCATTTCGTACCGCTTTCGGTTGATTTTAGCGATCTGGAAGAGAAACTGGAGTGGTGCCGTACAAATGATAAACGTTGCAACGATATATCACAAAAAGCCACCACCTATATGCGTGACTACTACTCGAGCCTGCGTGAAGACCTAATAAGGCAAAGAATGTTTGATATATACATTAGCAATTATCATCAGTAAGTCGGGTATTAACCATCGAAACAGAATTACCCGAGGAGTATTATTTGAAACGGCGCAATCCTGACCAAAATAGAAGTAAAAAGAATATTGTCTTAACCAGGAAAACGGGGCATAACGATGGATTCGGTGCTCAACTACAAAGAATACTTGGCGTTTACTGCATATGCAAAGAATACAACTTAAAGTATTTTCATACACCTATGGTCGATATTGGATACCAGGGAGTGACTGCTTTACAGGCAAACAAAAACTCTCAACAATTTGTTGACGAATGTAACAATAGATTTAATCCGGACTCGGATATTTCCTTTGAGGATATCGTACATTACAAGAAAATCGATGAAAACCTTAATAAAAGTCAACTAGACAACGTGCCTGAAAACACGTTGGTTCAGTACGCCTATCCTTATTGCATAACTGATAAATACCCGGAAATATACCGTCATGCAAAAGATATTTTCAAAACAAGGAAAAAGAAAAATTCTGTCTTTACCATCGGCATGCATGTACGAAGAGG
>Ga0213861_10001916_pt1 | contig 18272 bp, 15 predicted proteins | sample PICome_4_FD_160110 | JGI IMG/M metagenome (GOLD analysis project Ga0213861, IMG submission 160110) | Coastal seawater microbial communities near Pivers Island, North Carolina, United States - PICO131 | ecosystem: Environmental > Aquatic > Marine > Coastal | place: USA: North Carolina... | reverse complement strand
ATCGACCATGGACCGATTGAACCATCGACCCAGAAAGACGCTGAACTATAGAACGCCTCATGAGGCGTTCTATAGTTCAAAAGAAACCTTGACGGTTGCACTTAAGACTTGAACCCGGGTGATTTCGTTAACTCCTACTACATTGGATAAAGCTAAGCTTTTGACGGAAAAGAATCGGTACCGTTAATATGTTTTTTATTCTGAGCTATATATCTATATTTATTACTAGAAAAGCTAAATTTAGAAAAAGGCGGCCACAGATTAGTGCTGCTCTGTTTCGTAGTTAATGTCTGTATTCTATTCCGTATTTGGCTTTGGGCTATTTTCCGTAGCACTATACTTTGCGCACATCCTAATAACGATTCCGGCTGATAAGCTATCAAGTTTTTTGTATCAGTTAAGCCCCGTTGTTGGCAATATTTTTCTTGTAATTGATAGTCTAATTATTCTGTTTTTGGTCTATTTTTCTTTTGGGTGTTTACTATATAAATCATCAAAGCCGATTGGATGGGCAATATGGCTCGGCGCATTCTCAAGTATTGTTGCGGTGACATTCTTGCAGGTTGATATATATGAAGAAAGTTATTTACTTAGTGCTAGAAAATACATGCTGTACGTAATGCCCATGTTAGCGACTGTCCTAGGTTGGTATTTACTATATTGTCACAAAGTATCTACTATAAGGATGAAATAGACAAAAAACAGTATTTCCGTTTGGGTTGTGTAAGGCGATGGTGGTCATAACTTAAGTAATATATAAACCCTCAGAAGTGTTGGGGCTAAACCCAAGTTCCTGAAGTGTTAAAACATGATCGATCGAGAATAACTTGTCTTAAAAACGGAGTCATAAACCAAGATCAGATAATTCTGGATGCCCATCGGGACGTCGTCCTTCAGGCCAGTGAAACTTACGCTCGGATTTGTCAATCCCAAGATCATTGACACTGGCATGCCGTATTTGTATTAGACTATGTCCGGTTAACTCCCAGTTTTCATTTCCATTTAACGCTACTTTACTATTTGCATCTTCGTCTCGCTCGCATGCAGAATCTCATCCATGCGAATAAGGCCAGCGGAGTTTTTGTTTCTGGTGATGAATCCTGCGGCTTTCACATCACCTCGACGTAAGGCGCTCAAGGTTTGATCTACATCGTCTGAGACGTTTTTGAACTCGGTTGCGATGTCCGTTTGGGGTAACAAAGAGAACCATAATCGCGTTGTGCGGTGATATAACTCATCATACATATCGTGCAAAACTTCGTTGCCTATGAGTTGGCATTTGCAGGCGTGTAGCCTTATATCAATGGAAGCCATTTTTTCGGCAGTTAATTCTTCAGTAATGGAATTGCACTCGCTTTGTAGATCTTCAAGTGACTGAAATAGCGCTTCATCAGGAAGATTAGGGCTCAAAGATCCAACCAGTTCGGCTAGCCCAATGCGTAACTGCATAACCCTTCGAATTTGCTCAACATCGATCTCAGTCACAATAGTGCCTACACCGTGACGAGTAACAGCCAACCCCTCGTGTTCTAGTCGCTGCAATACCGAGCGAATCGGAGTGCGACTGACTTTAAATTCAAGTGCGAGAGCGTCCAGATCAAGACGCGCGCCCGGAGGGAAGTGTAGAAGGGTAATGCGAACGCGCAGTGAATTATAGATAGACATAAACCGTTGTCGCGAGGGACTTTGGTCGGCGCTATTAGTCTGTCTAGACAACGACTCAATGGTAGCTTTAACGATGTCGTTCGGGCGGTGATTCAGCATGTCCAGTGATTTAAGTAATTTATTTGTGTAGTAAGTACGCATAAATAATATGCCATGTTTATCTTATACCTATTCTTCTCTTTTGCGATGATATACATATCAAAGAGGCTATTCAAGATACGAATTCGAATAAGCTAGTAATAACGTGCAATATTTTGTAGTATAGTTCCGGTTCAACTTATAGATATATACATCTGCAAGGTTGTGCTAAAACGAATTAGTCAAAATTAAACCTCAAGAGGAGGCATACTATGAAATCAGTAACTAAAGCATTATCTAATGGGTTTACCGCAGTTGCAGTTGCTCTGACGATCAGTGGGAGCAGTTTCGCTGCCAGCGACACGCTGCTTAATAGCGCAAAATCGGGCGGCGAAGTCCGTCTGGGTTTTGCTAATGAAGTACCGTGGGCTTATCCAGGTGAAGGCAACGCACCTTTGGGTTTTGTTAATACCATCGTTATTAATACTTTGAAGTCCATGGGTATCGAAAATCTTGCGCCCGTAGTTTCAGACTGGGCAGGGCTCATACCGGGTATAAAAGCCAATCGCTACGATATCGTAACTGGAGGGATGTACATTTTAAAGAAGCGCTGCGAGAACATGGATTTTTCAGACCCGATCGGTGTGTTCGGTGATGTGCTCGTTGTTGCCAAAGGAAATCCGAAAAACCTGCATAACTATCAGGATGTAATCAACACGAAATCTATTTTGGTTACTGGAACAGGCTACAACACAATTGATGTTGCCAAAAGTGAAGGTGTTCCGGATGGAGATCTTATGTTGGTGCCAGGTCCCACAGAGATGCTCGCTGCACTGCTTGCCGGGCGTGCTGACGCTATCGTAACCAATACGTTTACCGCGCAAGAATTGGCTGATCAGAGTGATGGTAAAGCAGAGCTTTCAGATCCGTCAAAGATGCCAGAGTTTACTCTGAACTGGGTAGGCATTGGCTTTAGAGCCGAAGATTCTGGTTTTCGTGAAGCTTACAATGTAGCGCAGGCCAAGTATATTGGTACAGAGGAGATGCTAGCTGCTGTGGCCGAATACGGTTACACCAAAGACCAGTTGCCAGGTGCCAATGCATCAACCGAGTTTGCATGCGCTAATCGGTAGTATTTGGTTCTTCGTATAGACGTGGCGCCCCGATGTGAGTCGGGTAGCCCGTTAACAAAGGATAATTAAGTGCAGGAATATTTCGAGTATCTTCAGCAATACGGTCCACGTTTTGTTGACGGCACGCTGGTAACGATACAACAAACAGTTATCGCCGGCATCCTGGCAATCGCGATCTCTATCGTGCTTGGATTGATGAAACTTTCGACCAACAAGATTATGCGTTGGCCAGCAATCGCCTATATTGAGTTTTTTCGCGGTACATCACTGCTAGTGCAGCTTTACTGGATTTTCTATGTGTTGCCTTTGTTTGGTGTCACTCTAGAAAAATTTACCGCTGGCTTTCTTGCCGTTGGGCTAAATCTGGGTGCCTATGGCGCTGAGTTGGTGCGCGGCTCTATCCAGTCAGTAGCCCGCGGGCAATATGAAGCCGCGTTGGCGCTGAATATGTCGCCCTACAAGCGTATGGTGCGAATTATTTTTCCGCAGGCTTTACTTATTATGTTGCCCCCGTGGGGTAATTTGCTGATTGAGCTTCTCAAAGGCACGGCTCTCGTTTCACTAATTTCAGTGACCGATTTGATGTTCGAAGCTAAGCAGATTAACGGTTCTACATTTTTATCTGCTGAAAGCTTTGGTACCGCACTGATCATCTATTATCTGATGGCTCGATTGGTTGTGTCGCCAAGTATGCGCAGCTTTGAAAAGTTCTGGGCACGCAAAATGGGGAGGTTTGATACTCATGTTTGATTGGAAGTGGGAATACAGTGTCGAGATATTGCCGCGATTGCTGTCGGCCACTGTCAACACACTCTTGGCAGCAGGATTTGGGTACCTCATTGCATTGATTGTGGGCCTCGCTTTTGCCTTATTGCAGCGCACTGGTGTTCGCCCCATCACATTTGTTGTTCGGGAGATTGTCGAATTTATTCGGTCGACACCTTTGATAGTGCAAATCTTTTTCATATTTTATGTTGGGCCGCAATTTGGAATTCGTTTGTCCCCCTGGACGTCGGGTATGATTGCCATTGGCTTACATTACGCTTCTTACTTATCTGAAGTGTACCGAGCGGGCTTGGACAATGTGCCAAAAGGCCAATGGGAGGCTTGTAAGGCGCTCAATATGGGTCCGGTCCAAATTTATTTTCGGATTATCATTCCTCAAGCAATTCCACCCAGCCTGCCAGGGATGGGAAATTACTTGATCAGTATTTTCAAAGATACACCAATGTTATCTGTCATTGGTGTAGCAGAACTAATGCATGCCGCAACAACTATTGGTTCTGAAACCTATCGCTATGTCGAGCCTTACACATTGGTTGGTTTGATCTTCCTTGCAATTTCTCTGCCCACAGCACTAGCATTGCGCCAGTTAGAGGCGCGGGTACGCCGAAAAATGGGCATGAATCGATGACGCTTATTCCACCACTATTTATCCTAATGAGGGCAGTGTGAACACGAATACTCACCCACTAGAACTGGCGGGCAAAGCACCGTTGGTTCGATTTCAAAACGTGACAAAACGCTATGGATCCTTAACCGTTTTAGACAATCTCGATCTGGACATAAACGCGAATGAGATGGTTTCTATTATTGGGCCATCTGGCTCTGGTAAAACAACCGTATTACGCATGTTAATGACACTAGAAACGATTGATGAAGGTGTAATCTACGTAGGTGGTGAACCACTGACACATATGGTGCAGGGAGATAAGTTGGTGCGTGCCAACGAAAAACACTTACGCAAAGTGCGTGGAAACGTCGGCATGTGTTTTCAGCATTTTCATTTGTTTCCGCATATGACCGCATTAGAAAATTGCATTGAAGCGCCGATTCACGTTTTGGGTATGAAGCGAGCCGAGGCAGAAGAAAGGGCTCTCGATTTACTCGATATGGTCGGCCTTGCTGATAAAAAAGACGAACATCCGAGCCGTTTGTCAGGCGGACAGCAACAGCGTGTTGCGATTGCCCGTGCGCTTGCTATGCGGCCTAAAGTGATGTTACTTGATGAAGTTACCTCGGCATTAGATCCGGAAGTCATTGGTGAAGTGCTGAATGTAATCCGAAAACTAAACGACGAACACGATTTGACCATGCTTATGGTCACGCACCAGATGGGTTTTGCTAAAGAAATTTCCGACCGAGTATGTTTTTTCTCTGAGGGAAAGATTGCTGAACAGGGGACATCGGAACAAATATTTGGCGATCCCCAGAATCTGCGAACCCAACAGTTTTTAAATGCAGTGCTGGATGCCGGATAGGTTGAAGACTGATATTACAAAAATTTTGATTAAGGCAATAAATTTATGATGGACAGTCCGATTACGCCGACTGTGGATTTTGAAAAAGACGGTGTTCAACACGGTTTTCTCAAACTACCGCATTCACATGATGATTCCGCTTGGGGCTCGATTATGATCCCTATTACTGTGGCTAAAAACGGTGAGGGCCCTACTGTTTTATTTACAGGTGCAAATCACGGAGATGAGTACGAAGGGCCTATTGCGCTTTATGATCTGGCTCATCGCATCAAGGCAGAAGAATTATCAGGCCGTGTGATTATTGTGCCTGGGATGAATTATCCTGCATTCCTGAGCGGTCACCGCACTTCACCTATTGATGGGGGTAACATGAATCGCGTGTTTCCTGGAAATCCAGGTGGAACGTTGACAGAGAAAATTGCAGACTATTTTTATCGTACCTTATTGCCACTAGCTGATTATGTGGTGGATTTTCACTCCGGCGGTAAAACCTTAGACTTCCTCCCATTTTGTTGTGCACATGTGCTGGAGGACAAGGAGCAGCAGGCACGGTGTATTGCCGCGATGAAAGCGTTTAACGCACCTCACTCGGTTATGCTGCTAGAGCTAGAGGCCGCTAGCATGTACGACACCGCTGCAGAAAGCATGGGAAAAGTATTTATTGGAACAGAGCTTGCTGGAGGCGGAAGTGCTTCAGCGTCGACGATTGCGATTGCCAAAAAAGGCATCAGAAATATTCTCAGGCATGCAAACATCACTCAGGGTGAACTCGAAGTTGATGAAAGCATTAGTTTGGATATGCCTAACGAGAATTGTTTTGTATTTAGTGAATCAGAAGGGTTGCTCGAGCTTTGTTTTAACCTGGGTGCAGAGGTTAAAGCTGGAGATTTACTCGCATTAGTTCATGACATTAAACGTACCGGTGTCGCACCAACCCAATATCACGCTGGGGTTGATGGCATTTTTACGGGGCGACATTTCCCCGGCTATATTCGTATGGGCGATTTTCTCGGCGTAATTGCCGTGCCAATATAAAGACTAATCATGTGTTGTAGGTAGTCAAGATATGACAATTGAAAATACAGAATTAACGCAATTCGAAACGGTGAGCGGTAGAACGCAGTTTGACGATGGTCCAGGCAGGTACAGGATCGGCTTAGTCGCGTTATCTAATGATTATGTTACTGAGCTGGACTTTATGAATATGCGGCCTAGTAAAGATGTGGTTGTTTACACCAGTCGGGTGCCTAATACACCGGACTGTACCGTAGAAACGCTGCAGAAAATGGCCGCGCACATCACCCAAGCGGCTTCACTTATTGTGCCAGAAGGGCGACTGGATGTGATGGCCTATAGCTGTACATCGGGGACGGCGGTAATGGGCTTTGATAAGATTCGTTCGCTCATTCATGCAGCTCGCCCAGGCATCGCTTGTGTGACTCCGATCACATCGTCGCTTGCGGCTCTGGATAAGTTCAACGCACAGAAAATAGCGGTTCTAACGCCGTATGTTGATGATGTAAATGCAGACATTGCCAAGTATATAGAACGCAGTGGTAAAACAATTAGCGCGTTTACCAGTTTTAAAATTGCGAGCAACGAAGAGATGGCAAAAATTGCTCCTGAAAGCATTTACCAAGCCGCATTGGCTGCCGATAGAGATGATGCCGACGCCTTATTTATTTCATGTACCGCCATTCGCGCAGTAGATGTTATTCATCAAATTGAGCAAAAACTTGGAAAACCGGTGGTAACTGCTGTCCAAGCGATGTATTGGCAAGCACTAAGGTTGTCTGGATATAATGAAAAAATAATTGGTTTTGGCCAACTTTTTTCTGTTTAGTTCTTGAGAGTAAACAATGACTAGTAATGTTTGTGTGGAGCGGGCAAACTTGTTTTCTAATCGTTACCAATCAGACGGATAGTGCTTTTTGGTAGGGATGATTCCCGTAACTATGGCAACCGATGCGGCTGAGCGAATCGACGTGTTGATGAAAGCTATCCTGGCGCCTCACGCCTCAGAAAAGTATGCACCTGCTAAATATAGAGAATAATTATGAATTATAATAAAGCCTTTGAGAGAGAAGAATTTGACCGCCGTGTCGGTAACGTTAAAAAGCGGATGCAAAATGCTGGATTTGACCTCTTAATTTGTCAGGACCCAGCAAGTATGGGGTGGTTGACTGGTTTCGATGGTTGGTCATTTTATACACCTCAGGCTGTACTAGTACATTTGGACGAGTCCTCACCAATCTGGTTTGGTCGAGCCCAGGATGCTAAATCGGCACATATTACTACAGATATTCCGAACAACAATATTATTAGCTTTAGTGAAAGTCTGGTACATCATCCAACGGCGCACCCCTTCGATGAGCTTTGTGACTTGGTGATTGCGCGTGGTTGGGGATCAGCGCGAATTGGCGTTGAGCTTGATGCGCACTACTACACTGCTCGGGCACACCAACATATTGTTAAAGGCCTTCCAAATGCAACTATTTCGGATAATCACGAAATTGTTAACTGGGCGCGGTTAGTAAAATCGAAAGCCGAGTTGGTTTATATGCGCGAAGCTGGGCGCATTGTTACGGATACCATGAATGCGGCAATTTCCAGAATTCGACCGGGTGTTCGTCAATTCGAAGTGGTTGCCGATGTCTACCATACACAAATCACTGGATTTGATAATAAGTACGGTGACTACACCAGCCTGTGCCCGCTAATTCAAGTTGGTGAAGGGACATCCACGCCCCATTTGACGTGGACAGATGCTCCGTTACCGTCGAATGGCCTCATCGTTATGGAAATTGGTGCAGCTAGACGACACTATCACGCACCCCTTACCCGCACCATGCACATTGGTAAGCCACCTGCCGCGGTAGAAAAACTGGCTGATGTCATTCTTGAAGGCGGCGACCGAGCGTTGGAAGCAGCTAAACCAGGTGTTACTTGCGAAGAGGTTGAAGCCATTTGGCAAGGTGTACTTAAGCGCCATGGTTATAGTAAAGAGAGTCGAGTGGGTTACTCAATCGGATTAAATTATCCCCCCGACTGGGGCGAGCGTACCGCTAGTTTACGACCCGGTGATCAGACAGTATTGCAAGCTGGTATGTGCTTTCATTTTCAATCCGGCATGTGGCTGGACGACTTTGGCGCTGCCATTTCGGAGCCATTTATCGTGACTGACAATGGGGGTGAACACTTAAGTCATGTAGATCGAGAACTTATTGTCATCAACTAATGAGCATCTGCAGAAATGCACTTTTTCCACGATTGCTGAGTCAGCTCAGTGCTTGAGTCTCCCGGTACTTTACATACGCTGCGTATTGTTCGCCCGATACGTTGTTGAACTCAAGAGAAATCATTATTTTTACAGACACCCTAAATAGATAACTAGATAAATGTCAGAAAAACCAATAATTAACAACTTCGCATCCGATAACGTTTCATGTGCTTGTCCAGAAGTCATGGATGCGGTTGTTGCTGCCAACTCGGGGATAGCTGTCTCCTATGGACAGGACGCGCATACCGTCAAACTTGAGGCCACACTATCTGCGTTTTTTGAAACCCCGGTTAAAGTATTTCCAGCTGTTAGTGGCACAGCCGCCAATGCATTAGCCCTGTCGGCTTTAACTCCGTCATACGGAAAAGTGTTCTGCCACCAAATGTCGCACATTAATACCGATGAGTGCGGTGCGCCTGAATTTTTTACTGGTGGAGCAAAACTAATCTCGATTGCCAGTAATGATGGGAAAATTACGCCCGAGGCGCTGGTTTCAGTCATTCGTGGAAAAGGCAATGTGCATGCAGCTCAACCCGCCGCCTTAAGCATTACCCAATCATGCGAAGTTGGCACGGTATATCAACTTGACGAAATTGCTGCGGTTTCTAAAGCAGCGCATGAACATGGTTTAAGCGTACACATGGATGGTGCTCGTTTTGCTAATGCCCTAGTTGCATTAGATGCCAGTCCTGCGGAAATGACCTGGAAATCAGGTATTGATGTGTTGTCTTTAGGCGGCACCAAGAATGGCTGTCTTGCGGCTGAAGCGGTGGTGTTTTTTAAGCCTGAGTTAGCTCAGACATTTCCTTTTATGCATAAAAGAGCAGGGCAATTATTGTCGAAGATGCGCTTTGTGTCTGCGCAATTAGAGGCCTATGTCAGCAATGATGTCTGGCGGCGTAACGCACAACACGCCAACGCAATGGCAGCGCGGCTTAGTAAAAAATTAGCAGCTATACCCAATATAGAACTAGAATTTCCAACGCAGTCCAATGAAATATTTGCCAATATTCCACGAAAGGTGATCGACCGTCTTGCCGCTAAAGGTATTCAGGTCACGGAAGGTGAACTTGACGAAACCGCACCGCCACGTTTTGTAACTGCGTGGGATAGCAAAGTTGAAGACGTTGATAATTTGATTGCTGCGATTGAATTGTGTAGCGGTGATGATTCTTAATGTTACGTTGCTAGTGAAGGTAACACCGTGCGGTGTATGTTGTTAACTAGATTCCCATTCAGCACATACCAACTGGCTTTTTCAAGGTCGTTAGCCATATAGCGATCATCACCTAGTGGCTCTACGTGTGTGCGCAGATCGGTAATTACATTGCGTAGCATGGAACTCGTTTCCAGTGGCTGACGAAAGGAAATACCTTGGGCTGAGGTCAGTAGCTCAATGCCAATAATTGTTGCCAAATTCTGGTTCATTGGTTTAAGACGTCTTGCTGCGTGGCAGGCCATGGAAACGTGGTCTTCCTGATTGGCGCTTGTCGGCGTTGAGTCTGTTGAGCATGGTGCTGCTTTTTGTTTGTTCTCCGACATTAATGCCGCCGCCGTTACCTCGGCGATCATGAAGCCAGAGTTCAAGCCGGGGTTTGGCGATAGGAATGCTGGTAACCCGTAGGATAATGCTGGGTCCACCATTGTTGCGATACGACGTTCAGTTATGGATCCTGTCTCGGCAATGGCTAAGGCCATTTGATCGGCCGCAAAAGCCACGGGCTCTGCATGAAAGTTACCACCGGAAAGGATGGATTCGTCTTGCAAAATTACCAGCGGGTTATCGGTTACTGCATTAGCTTCAATTTCAAGTGTTGCCCCAACGTTACGCACCATATCCATACACGCACCCATTACCTGGGGTTGGCAGCGCATACAGTAGGGATCTTGTACGCGGGTATCGTCTGTTCGGTGTGATTCCCGAATAACTGATCCTGAAAGTATTTCACGCAAGGTATACCCGGCGTCTTGTTGTCCCTTGTGTCCTCGCAGGGCGTGAATCTCTTCTCTGAACGGTGCGGTCGATGCCATCATTGCATCGCTTGCCATAGCACCGCTAATTAATGCGGATTGAATAAGACGCCAGCTGTCGAACAATCCAGATAGGGCTAGGGCGGTTGAAACCTGGGTGCCGTTAATCATGCCTAATCCTTCTTTAGCACGCAATTGAATCGGTTTAATATCGGCTTTGATCAAAGCGTCTTCTGCAGCCATTAACGTCCCTTTATAAAAGGCTTGGCCTTCGCCTATCATGACTGCCGTAAGGTGAGCTAATGGTGCGAGATCTCCCGAGGCACCAACGGAACCTTGGGCGGGTATATAGGGAATTATGTCTGAGTGGTATAGTGCCAACAATTGCTCGAGTATGAGTAATCTAACACCTGACGCACCTCGTGCCAGCGAGTTAAGCTTAAGGAGAATGATCAGCCTTACGATTTCAGGCTCTAGGGCTTCACCCACACCACAACAATGGGACAAAATTAAGTTTCGTTGCAGTGTTGCTGTTTGGTCAGGGGGGATTCGGGTATGCGCAAGTTTGCCAAAACCGGTATTTACACCGTATACCGCGGCCTCGCCTGTGGCGGCCCGTTCTACGATTTCCGCAGCCTTACCTACCTTCTCTCGGTAGTCACCCATCAGCTCGATGGGTGTGTGTGATCTAAATAGCTGTTCGATAATAGGTAGGGTAAGATGCCCAGGCATAAATTGTACGGTGGTCATAGTCAGGGTTACCGATTCGCCAATAGGTCAATGGTATTGCGATAGTTGTCTGCTATCGTTAGTTCATCTTTGTGGTGTCCATCAGCAACGTTGCAATCGCCACCAACAAACACGTGTGAAACACAGTTTTCGTTTCCGGAAAAGATCCAGCTATCGATGAGTTGCTCGGCTTCGCGTCCATAGAGTCGTGGGTGCGATGAATCCAATACCGTAAAGTCTGCACGTTTTCCGACCGCAATTTTACCAATTGCTCGGTCGCATGCGCTAGCGCCACCCTTAAGTGCAGTGGTCAATAGGATTTGTCCTGTATGTGGCGATGTGTCTTCACTAAGAACATTCCGCTCGTTGGTGAGTAAACGTTGTCCATATTCCAGCCAGCGTAATTCTTCAACCGGACTTATAGAGATATGGCTATCAGAGCCGATACCCCAATGCCCTCGTTCATTACCATATTGGACCATATTAAAAAACCCATCACCGAGGTTAGCCTCAGTAGTTGGACAGAGCCCGGCTATAGCGCCGCTCGTCGCCAGACTCCGGGTTTCTTCTTGTGTCATGTGGGTAGCATGAATTAAGCACCATTTTTCATCGACACTGAAATTTTCGAAAAGCCATTCTACCGGGCGCCTACCACTCCAACTAACGCAGTCTGAGACTTCTTTTAGTTGTTCAGCAATATGAATATGGGTAACCGGTTTGTTAGCTGATAAGGCGTCTAATACTTCATGAAGTAGATCACCGGTAACGGCCCTTAATGAGTGGGGTGCTATGCCGACAGACACGTTTAAATTGTTAACTTGCTTCTGTTGTATTGAGCTGACTATTTCAAGAAAACCTTCGGCATTATTCAAAAAGCGTTTTTGGCCTTCGATCGGCGGCTGGCCTCCAAATCCGCCGTGATTATACAGAACCGGAAGCGCGGTAAATCCAATGCCGACATCTACTGCAGCTTGTTGACATTGCAGTGTCATTTCAGCACGATTATCAAAGGCTTTACCATTCCGATCGTGATGTAAATACTGAAACTCTGCAACATTGGTATAGCCACTTTTTAACATTTCCAGATAGAGCATTTTGGCAATATGATACAAATCTTCTGGCTGGATTCTTTCGAGATAATGGTACATAGCTACACGCCATGTCCAGAAGCTGTCTTTATTGGCTCCGGCTTTTTCGCCAAGTCCAGACATAGCCCGTTGGTGCGCATGCGAGTGTAGGTTAGGAACACCCGGGATAACGGTGTCCAGCTTTACAAATGACTCGGGTTCTTGATCGATTTTTATTGCTGAGATATTTCCATCAACGTCTACTTCGATAGTGACACTTTTGGCCCATCCGTCTGTTAAAAGGGCAGATTTGCACCAGTATGTTTTCTTCATAAATTGTAAACCGTAACAAAATAGGTGGTTGCAGTAATAGCATAGCTCTATTAACATTAAGTGTACATGTATATACAAGTAAATACTATATGACCTATCTTTTAAGCAATGCTTCGATCCTGACAATGGCGGGAGCGCTATCGATTGAAACTATTGATAGCGCTGCTATTGCGATCGACGATGGTGTAATTCAGTGGTTAGGTAAGGCTGATGATGTTCCGGCGAATTATAAAAACGGTCGGTATCAAAATATTGATCTACAAGGTCGGTTAGTAACACCAGGATTGATAGATTGTCATACCCACCTTGTTTATGGCGGTAATCGTGCAGTTGAATTCGCGCAACGACTCGAAGGGGTTTCTTATGAGGAAATCTCTAGGAGCGGAGGCGGCATAATGAATACGGTAAATGCTACCCGAGAAAATAGCGCCTCCAGTCTTTATCAGCAATCATTACCCCGATTGCAGCGAATAGCGAGTGAAGGTGTAACCACGGTTGAAATAAAATCAGGCTACGGGCTGGACTCGGCCAATGAAATTAAAATGCTACAGGTAGCTAAACAACTAACGGATGATGAAAATATCGGTTTGCAGTCTACTTTTCTTGGCGCCCATGCACTACCGCCTGAATTTAAAGGTCGTGACGATGCTTATATAGATTTGGTATGTGAGTCGATGTTGCCCGCTGCGATTAAGGCCGGTGTGGTGGATGCGGTGGATGCTTTTTGTGAGGGCATTGCGTTTTCTGTGAGTCAGGTTGAGCGAGTATTTGACGTTGCCGAGCATTACAAATTACCGGTTAAGTGTCATGCTGAACAATTAAGTAATTTGGGTGGTTCTGTAATGGCATCTCGAAACGGTGCATTATCGGTTGATCATATTGAATTTTTAGATGATAAAGATGTTGCTGTTTTGGCTGACAACAACACAGTAGCAGTATTATTGCCCGGTGCATTTTATGTTTTGAAGGAAACCCAGTTGCCACCCTTAGAAGCTTTACGTGCGCACGGTGTTCGTATCGCTTTAGCTACGGACTGCAATCCGGGAAGTTCACCCGTAACGTCTTTGCTGTTAATCATGAATATGGCATGCACTTTATTTCGTATGACACCTACCGAAGCGCTAGCGGGGGTGACTATAAATGCGGCTTACGCCCTTGGGCTTGAGGAAAGTATTGGATCAATTGAGGTAGGCAAGCAAGCAGATTTGGCTATTTATGATGTTTCGCATCCCGCAGAACTTGCCTATAACGTCGGGCTAAATCCGTGTGTTGCAGCTATGCGTCTTGGCAATTGGCGTTTTGCCCCAAATCATTGGAATGGATAGTGTAATGGCATTGCCGAAAATTGAGTCTATTGATAGACAGAACTTTTCCCCGCTCTATCAACAAATTAAAGACAATATTCTGACTCGCATACGAGAAAACGAATGGCATTCTGGTCAGCAAATACCGTCAGAAAACGAATTGGTAGAAATTCTCGGTGTAAGTCGTATGACAGTTCATCGGGCGTTGCGTGAGTTGACCCAGGAGGGTGTGCTGCAACGTGTTCATGGCCGTGGTACATATGTTGCCGAGAGGCGAAGACATGCTAGTTTGATCACTTTGCAAGATATCGCTGACGAAGTACGTTCTGCGAATCGTCGTTACACAATGGATGTTCTATCACTAACGGTAGTGCGCTTGTCTACAAAGATTGCGCGGCAAATGCAGCTAGCTAAGGATACGGAGGTTTATCGTCTTCGGGCTGTGCACTCTCAGGATAATGTTCCAATTCAGTTTGAAGATCGTTATGTCAATCCGGCATTGTGCCCGGAGTTTCTATCCGTAGACTTCACTCGAACCACGGCAACGCGCTATTTAATGGATCTATTTGAACCTGACGAAATAGAACACATAGTACGTGCGCGAATGCCAAGTTGTCGGGAGGCCGAATCTCTGTGTATAGAACCTGATGAGCCTTGCTTATGTTTAAGTCGACGAACCTGGAAAAATGATCAGGTTGTGACCCATGTATCGTTAATATATCCCGGTAGTCGTTACGAGCTTGCTGCGCGTTACAACACCGATCAATTTTTATCAAAACCCGCCGAGTAGCTATTATGTCCAAAACCCGAATTGATAAGTCACGCTCCATAAAAGCACCTCGTGGCCCAAAATTAACCTGCAAAAACTGGTTAACTGAAGCTGCATTTAGGATGATACAGAACAACTTGGATGCTGAAGTCGCTGAAAAACCAGAAGAGCTCATTGTTTATGGTGGCATTGGTCGGGCAGCTCGGGATTGGGAAAGTTTTGATCGTATCCTTGAGTGTCTTATAGAGCTTAACGACGATGAAAGCTTATTAGTTCAATCCGGTAAACCGGTTGGTGTATTTAAGACCCATACTGATGCACCGCGTGTACTTATAGCGAATTCAAATCTGGTGCCTGCCTGGGCTACTTGGGAACACTTTGATGAACTGGATCGCAAGGGTCTTATGATGTATGGACAGATGACTGCCGGATCATGGATCTATATCGGTAGTCAGGGAATTGTGCAGGGTACCTATGAAACATTTGTCGAAGCGGGTCGACAGCACTTTCAAGGAGACACCAGTGGTAAATGGATACTAACTTCTGGTTTAGGTGGTATGGGTGGTGCTCAACCACTCGCAGCGACTATGGCCGGTTATTCGATGCTATGTATCGAGTGCGATGAAACCCGTATCGATTTTAGATTGCGCACCGGTTATCTCGATAAGAAGGCAGCTAATCTTGATGATGCCATTGAGATGATTGAGAAAGCATCCGCAGATAAGGAGGCAATTTCCATTGGCTTGCTGGGCAATGGCGGTGACGTGCTTCCGGAATTAGTACGACGCGGGATTAAGCCGGATATGGTAACCGACCAAACATCCGCTCATGATCCGGTTAATGGCTATCTTCCAATTGGTTGGTCGATGCAGCAATGGCAAAGCGAGATAAAAGAGAATCCACAGAAGGTTGCGGCCGAGGCACGTAAATCTATGGCAACTCACGTGAACGCCATGTTGGATTTTCATAAACAAGGGATACCCACAGTAGATTATGGAAATAATATACGCCAGGAAGCGATGAACTACGGTGTTGAGAACGCCTTTGATTTTCCGGGGTTTGTTCCGGCCTATATACGACCGCTGTTCTGTCGTGGCGTGGGTCCTTTTCGATGGGTTGCACTTTCCGGTGATCCAGAGGATATCTATAAGACTGATGCGAAAGTTAAGGAACTTATTCCGGATGATCCGCATTTGCATAATTGGTTGGACATGGCAGCCCAACGCATAAAATTTCAAGGGTTGCCGGCACGTATATGTTGGGTTGGGCTTGGCCAGCGTCACAAGCTCGGTTTGGCATTTAATGAAATGGTACGTAACGGAGAGTTAAAGGCGCCCGTGGTAATCGGACGTGATCATCTGGACTCTGGGTCTGTTGCAAGTCCGAATCGAGAAACTGAGTCTATGATTGACGGCTCCGATGCGGTTTCAGACTGGACATTCCTAAATGCATTACTCTCCTGCTCTGGTGGCGCAACATGGGTATCGTTGCATCACGGTGGTGGCGTAGGTATGGGATATTCCCAACATGCTGGGTTGGTTATAGTTTGTGATGGTAGTGAGGCTGCGGATAAGCGCTTGGAACGGGTCTTGTGGAATGATCCTGCGAGCGGCGTAATGCGTCATGCAGATGCAGGATATAGAGAGGCCAAGGACTGTGCGTTAGAGCATGGTTTGAATCTGGGTGCGATAGAAATCTGAGGACTCGCCTAGCATGAATTTACTTGCCATTGGCTCTGGATTAATCACATTTAATTCTTTGATAAGCGTTGTTGCTTGCTTATGGTCGATTAAGCCGTGGTGGGTCAACGCTTGATATAAACGAGGTCTGGAGTATTGGAACGGGAATTCTGTAAAAGCTTTTATAGAATTCCCGTATGCGCCATTAACGTAAAACGCGATTCCTCGTTCTTCCAAGTACTATTTTATTGTTTCTTGGGGTGAACAAAAATTTCTAATTAATTTGTAATTCAGATGGTCAAAGAAAACACAATCTAGTTTACTTTATTCGCCTCTAGTGCCAGACTTGCCGCGTGTACTGCTATGGCAACCAGTATCCCGGTGAATATCAGTCCGGTAAAGGCGATCATAAGCGAAAGAAATTTCGTGAGTCGTGTTGTTGGCCTAAAATCACCATATCCCACTGTGGTTGCGGTTATCATTGACCAGTAAACACCATCAAAACGACTCCAGCCTTCCTTTTTACTTACCACTTGTCCAAGCGTAATGACTATCAATACAGGCCCTAGCAACAATGGCCATAAAGCGACAAGTCCGAGAAAAAAGTTGATGCAAAAAGAGAATGTTAGAGTCATGGCGGATTTACTTTCAAAACAGATTTTTCGATATACTCAGTTTACTTAATTCGTAAGTTGAAATCTTTGATTCTTATAGCTGGGTTCTAATAATTTATCCGAATAAATGTAAAGGTTCTTCATCCATCATCGATGCTTGTTCTCGAAGGTCCAGAATATGTTGTTCCCAGTTACGCTGGGTATTGAACCATGGAAAAGAATGGGGGAATGCAGGATCCTTCCATCGTTTTGCTAGCCAGCCATGATAGTAAATCATACGCATGGTTCGTAAAGCTTCGATAAGGTGCAGTTCATTTGCCGGAAAATCTCGAAACTCTTTATATCCGTCCAACAGTTCACTGAGCGCCCATGTGCGTTCGACACGATCACCGGAAAGAAACATCCAAAGATCTTGCATCGCAGGGCCCGTACGTGTGTCGTCTAGGTCCACAATGTGAGGTCCGTCGGGTGTCCATAGAATATTGCCGGGATGACAGTCGCCATGCAGACGAATCATTGTGGTGTCGCCGCATCGTTCGAAGCACCATTTGATTCGTTGCATTAAATCTTCACACAGTGAGCGGTAGGCGAGCTCAAGATCACGGGGAATAAAGCCATGTTCTAAAACATACATCCAGGCGTCGCCAGCGAAATCCTGAATGCTATGATCGGGACGATTATTAAATGTTCGACTCGCACCAACATTATGAATGCGGCCGAGAAACCGACCTAGTTGATTAAGGTGGTCTCCATTATCAAGCTCCGGTGGGCGGCCACCGTGGTTTTCGAATACCGCAAAGCGGAAAAAACCTACTGTATGTAGCGTTTCTCCTTGGTCGTTTTGTAACGGGGGAATCACAGGGATTTCAGCATCTGCCAGTTCCTGTGCAAACTGGTGTTCTTCTAAAATTGCCTCATTAGTCCAGCGAAAGGGTCTATAGAACTTAACCACAATGGCCGGTGCTTCTTCAAGGCCAACACGATAAACACGATTTTCATAGCTGTTTAAAGCCAGCAGACGACCGTCTGTTATATAACCTTGTGTCTCTATCGCCGACAGAATCTGATCAGGATCCAGAGATTGATAGGCTAGTGTTTCCTGTTCCAGCTTTGTCGTTTCGTTTTCATTCATAGCTTCAACTTACATGATCACTTATACAAGGTAAATCAACTTTAGCTAATCACTAGGGTTAATGTTGTCGACGGGGTAGGATATTGCTTTGCTAATATCAATCTGATTTATGCCATATGAACAAGCCGCACGGATCTCACGGCATTCGTATTTAACGCATCCTCACTTAGTTCGGTAGAGGCTCAATGGATGAAGAATCGAGCATCATTGCCCTTGCTTGACAATACTGTAGTGATCGGGTTGATCGGCACTTGCTT
>Ga0213861_10001912_pt1 | contig 18289 bp, 18 predicted proteins | sample PICome_4_FD_160110 | JGI IMG/M metagenome (GOLD analysis project Ga0213861, IMG submission 160110) | Coastal seawater microbial communities near Pivers Island, North Carolina, United States - PICO131 | ecosystem: Environmental > Aquatic > Marine > Coastal | place: USA: North Carolina... | reverse complement strand
ATTCGTGTGGCAGATGAAGAAGAGGCGATCGCCGTTGCCAACGACAGTGATTACGGTCTTGCAGCTACTGTTTGGACTCGTGATGTAGGCCGTGCGCACCGATTGGCTGCTGCTATTGAGGCGGGAACCGTTAGCGTTAATACCCCCGCCGTAGTTGGATTGGAAACTCCATTTGGCGGTTATAAGCAAAGTGGTTATGGCAGGGAGTTAGGCAGAGAGGGGCTTGATGCCTACCTGCAATCTAAGTCGGTCATTGTTGACCTCAGTTAAAACTATTAACCTATTAATACTCTTATGAAAGCACCTGTACCATTTAGTTTTTCCCATGCAACTAACCGCGTCATATTTGCGCCCGGTAGTCTTGACGAACTGCCGAAGATTGCCGCATTTGAACGCCGAAAAAGGGCTCTAATAATCATTGATGCATTTTTTATTGATGGCGATTTACACAAGCGACTCGCAGACTTATTACACTCTTTTGATCCGGTGTTTCATGGTGTGCCGCAGCACGAACCCGATACTGATACAGTTGAAGCTGCACGACAGGTGCTTGTTGACTGTGATGCAGATCTGGTGATTGCCGTTGGTGGAGGCTCAGCTATGGATACTGCAAAAGCAGCGCGCATGGCTGCAAGTAATCCCGGACCAATTGACGACATTGTAGGTCCTGTAGGGGTATATATGTTCGCGTCTTCTTCGTTGCTGGTCTGTGTGCCGACAACTGCTGGAACAGGCAGTGAGGTATCCTCATCAGCTATCGTCGCGAAGAAAGGAACAGATTACAAAATGGTGTTGAACTCGCCGCAAATGAGCGCGCAGCTGGCATTGTTGGATCCTCAACTTTCGGTGACGGCCCCTGCAAGTGTTACCGCGGCCTCGGGTTATGATGCGGTAACTCATGCTGTCGAGGCGTTTACGTCGAAAGTTTCGGGTCCGATGACCGACCCTTTCGCCGTTTCGGCAATGACTTTACTGTCGGCTGCGCTGCCTGTTGCCTATCGTGAGCCGGAGAATATTGAAGCACGTTCCATGTGTTTAATTGGCTCAATGCAGGCCGGTATTGCCTTTAATAGTGCCCACCTTGGTCTTGCTCATGCTATAGCTGGGGCGTTAGGAGCGCTAAACCATGTACCCCATGGATTGGCTAACTCGTTTGGGTTGCCGTGGACTATGGCATTTAATCAGCCTGAGCTGGGTGTAAAAGGCGATGAAATTGCCCGGATTTTTAATGGGGATACTGCAGCAGCCGGTCTGTCAAAATTACGCTATGAAATAGGGCTCGACCTATCTCTGGATGATTGGGTCAAAGACGAAGCAGGTAGAGATGCCGTTGCCGCAGGCGCCATGAAGAGCGGTCAAATACGAGTTAATCCGCGTTTGCCGAATGAGCAACAGATTCGACTGATCGTTGAGTCGATGCGCGCACCAACTGGCGGTGACCAACCACAGTTTTCAACTTCCATCTGAAGCATAAAGGAAATCACATGAATCAGTTTCATAACCCAAGCTCAATTGCCGCGCCTATTTCCGCTTACAGTCACGCGGTTGAGGTTTCGCCCAATGCGCGCTGGCTTACTCTTTCTGGACAAATTGGCATCGGTATCGATGGTTTGCTTGGCAAGGACGTTGCTGAGCAATCAGAATTAATCTGGCATAACATCCAGGAAATACTTGTTAGTGCAAGTATGGAAATTACCGATATCGTAAAAATGACGGCCTATTTGCTGGATCCGGCTGATGTCGTTGACTATGCTCCGGTGAAGAGCAAATACCTTGGCGAACATCGGCCCGCTTCCACTCTTATTTACGTCTCTGCTTTGGCAACACCTGAAGTAACTGTAGAAGTTGAGGTGGTAGCGGCTCGGGTTGATTGATCGTTAAATTAGTACATAAAAACGGACTACGAGCTAGGCTGGCAGTCCGTTTCTCCCCAGAAGATTTTGTACCGGGTTCGGAAGCGATCAGCGTTAGGCTACATCTTCCTGTTTGATGATTAGTTCCCTATCGCCTTCAATTTCAGGGATTATTGGAATTGGCACGTCGTAAGGAGCCACATCTTCACGAATTTGTTTCAAGGCGGCCGCAATGATATCAACCTCTTCGTCGGGGTTGGTTGCGCCTAGTCCGTATTCTGCAGCCAAAGCGCGGGCTCGAGCAGAGCGCTTGCGTTCATCGGCTCTCAGGTTTACGACCGAGTACACACCGTTGAGTAAGCTACCTCGAAGTTTGCCGGCAAACTTCGCGCCCAGCATTTCTTTTTCTTCAGCATCTAATTCGCCAAAAAACCGACGCATTAGAATTCTGCCAAACTGAATGTGCCGTGCTTCATCTCGCAAGATCATCTTGCAGGCTTCTCGTATGCCTTCGAAACGTGCATTTCGATATCGTGCGGTCAGTAACTCACCCGATAATTGCTCAAATAAGGTGTTGACGGCCATCCCCGCATAGAAGGACATTTGCCGCTCTTCTTTCTCGTCATGAAATTTGGGAATAATGAGCTGGAGGTAATCACTACGAGGGCTCGGTTGATAACCACCGAGTGCTTTAGCTATCCGAAATGATGCCTCGTGATGGCGTAATTCTTCCTGGATAAAGTTGGCAACGTGTTGTTTGATCTCGAAGGGCTGGTGCTCGAAAACGGCTTGACGAAAGCGCTCAGCTCCATAGGGTGTTGCGCCGTGTTCCATCCACGCTCGCAATGACCACCATTCTGCACCTGCTGCTTTTACTTCGTCCGGCAGGGTGGATACTTCTTCCTCAAGAAGCTTCCAATCTATATGTTTTGCCGGATCCCATGCGAGGTCACGGGCCTGTTGGCAAAGATGCCATATGTCGTCATAGTGTTGTTCCGCTATGATCGGATAGGGGTTGGGATTCTGGATGGTTTCTTCCAGCATAGATGCTTCCATTTGAATTCTCCTCGCGTAGATATGACAATATGTGGCCTTAATGTATAGTAGACCATACATTTGATTTACTTTTCATACAAGACTCCATCTGAGCCTAAAAATGACAAAAAGCGAAAAATCGCGCCTTGACCAAGAATCCCATGTACCGTTGTTTATGCAGATCCGACTGGAGCTGTTGTCAGAGATACTAAATTGGCCCGATCCCAACAAAAAATTCTATGGTGATAACGAATTAGTTGAGCGGTTTGGTGTGAGTCGGATGACTGTGCGTCAGGCGATATCCGAAATTGTCTCTGATGGTTTACTTAAGCGATTCTCAGGACAGGGAACATTCGTTACCGATCTAGTGTTTGTGGAACGATTGGATCGTAATTTAGATATCGCCGGGCAGTATGCTGAGGTTGGTGTCGAGCAACAGGTTAGGGTAATGACCTGCGAATATCGCATTCCAACAGATACTGAGCGAGACGTAATAGACCTGGATGAAGGGGAAGATGTTTTGTCTATTATTAGAATTCGTTCGATCGCTTCAACACCTCTCGCTGTCGATGAACGACTAGTTGCCGGTAATACTGGACGGCGTGCGGGTTTTACTATTGCAAATGCTGGAAACTCCATCATCGAACGTTTACGAACTACTTCAAAACTCAGTGACGTAAGATGGATGATAAGTGCAGGTATCGCAGGCAATAAATTGTCTACAATGTTGTTGCTCAAGCCTGTTGACGCTGTATTAGAAAGACGAATGACATACCGAACTGCAGATCATCAACGAATTCTCTGCGGAAGGACGATTCATCGAGCAGATATGGTCAGATATGGCTTTGATTTGAGCATAGATCAGAATAGTCAAACTCCGAGAGAAATGGTTCGCGCAACAACATAACGGGTCTGGATGTAAGCGCCGAGCGGCGCAGAAACCTGGGTAACGAGTTTCTGGGCCTCGTTATAGGCACACATAGTGATGATTGAGATAGTAACTATTATTCAAAATTTATTCCTAAGGTTGCAATGATTTCGTAATAACCGAAAAGCACAAAAAGGAAAAACAGAAATAGGACTATTTCATGTTTAAAATGATGACGAAGATAAAAATAGCGGTCTGTGTGGTGTATTACGTCCATTAACTCATCACCAAAACGAATAGAAAGAAAAGTACCAATTCCAGATAATAAGATAACTGACCAATAAGGAAAAGGCGTCGTTAATATGATCCCCATTGTTTGCGTTATAAGCGTGGTTTCATACATTTCTTTAAAGTATATTAAAAACACAATATTGAGCAAAATTGCTATTGCCCATACTGCGATTTCTGACAAGATCATGCGAATGCCGAATAATACCCTGAGAGGAAAATCTAATAAGAAACCAGCATCTGCAATAGGCGTGCAAAGCACAAAGAAACTCCACGTAATCAGGGCCGCAACTCCGCCTGTTAGAAGATCATATTGATAGGTTAAATAAAAAAAATAAGAAGATAAAATTAAGCATAATACGATAAACTTTATCCATACCTGATGACTAGGATGCTTCATTAGTAATCTCCATTTCTAATGCTCAGTAGTATTGATTGGCCATCTCCCAGCATATACTTATTTTATCTTTGCAGTATTGGTTTAATCAGAAGCTAAATGAATTGAAAATGCTTATTTAATGATTCACATAAATTAGATCTTCTATATTGAAGCCACGTTCTTTAGACATTTTAAGAAATTTTTGCATCACTTCAGGTTCGACTGAAGTGGTTCTTGATAAAAGCCAGAGATAGTCTGTATTTGGGCCTGAAATAAATGCATATTGATAGTTTTTATGCTCCAGCTCAAAAACGACGTAAGACCCATAAAATGGGCCAAAGAATGAAACCTTAAGATACCCCTCAGTAGTTGTATCAACAAAATAGGCTTTACCCTCCGCTTCTTGCCATTCATTATTTTTTACAGAAAATCCTTTGTTGATAACGCGCACACCACCGTCATCTTTGATACTGTAGTTAGCCGTGACTTGACTCAAGCCTCGTTCAAAAGAATGATCTAAACGCGCTATTTCATACCATTTGCCTAAATAGTTATTTAGGTTAAAGCCGTCGACTGGTTTGATCGATTCTGGCATGCCTAAACAGCCGCTAAGCAGTAATGAACTGATTATTAAAAGTATTATTTTCAAGGTAAACTCCTGATACCTAATGCCCACATGTTAGCGCTATTAGGTTCATTCTATAGTTAAAATTTTGGATCACGTAGTGTCAATTTCTGAATATTCCTCAAAGCTAAGTTTACCGCAGACTAACCCTGGCGTCGCCACAGTGCTGGAGTACCTGATCCTTAAGTTTCCCTATGTTGATGCGCACCTTTGGCAGCAGCGTGTCACCGATGGCAAGGTACACTGTCACGACGGTTCTCTGATAACGACACAATCACTGTTTCGGCCTCAACAACGAATCTACTATTACAGAGAAGTTGAAAGCGAAGTCAGCATACCATTCAAAGAGACGGTTGTATTTCAGGACCAGCACATTTTGGTGGCTGACAAACCCCACTTCCTGCCAGTAACCCCGGGTGGTATTTATGTGAACGAATGCTTACAAACTCGTTTGCGACACAGCACGGGAATTGAAATGTTACAAGCATTGCACCGCCTAGATAGAGTTACTGCAGGTTTGGTCTTGTTTTCTGTTAACCCGAAGACTCGCCATCGATACCATAAGTTATTTGAAACACGAAACATTCAAAAAACCTACCAAGCAATTGCCAAGGTTGTTGGAACAGAAAGCCTTGTAGGTAGGGAGTGGGAAATTAAAAACCGCATCGTGCGGTCTGAACCGCGCTTTCGTATGTGTGTGACTGAAGGCAAGGCCAATAGCCACTCTGTGATTCGATGCATGCGGCAGTTCAATCAGAAGGGGTTATTTGAGTTAAACCCCGTTACCGGCAAAACTCATCAATTACGCATCCATATGCAAACACTCGGTTTGCCTATATTGAATGATAATCTCTATCCGCAATTACTACCTCCTTCTGTGGATGACTATTCAGTACCATTGCAACTACTGGCAAAGGAAATTCAATTTATTGATCCGGTAACTCAGCAACCAAGGTTCTTTAGGTGTGAAAGAAACTTATCGATTGATTAGTTGCTTGTTATAACGGTTTCATTAGACCACTACTGCTATAGGTTAATACATTTCGACACTAAAAATTAGTTTTCAACCGGGGCTAGCGTGAAGGTTTTTTCGCCAAGAAAATAGTATGCCGGCTGCCTTTTCCTGGTCGAGCTCTCACAGTACGCACGTCTACTGCAAATCCAGCCTTCTTAAGTTGTGTAGCGAATTTGGAATCTGCAGTGGCAGACCATACTGCGAGCATCCCTTCATGGCGTAAACATTTATATAAGGCAGCTATGCCGGTGGTGGAATACAACCAATCATTATTGCTATTGGTAATGCCCTCTGGACCATTATCAACATCCAATAAAATGGCATCAAAATCTGGCCGCTGTATTTTTATCAAATCGGCAATATCACCAAGCTGTATTTTGCAGCGGCTATCAGCCAATGGTTTGCCTGCACACTCCCCCAATGCTCCTTGGTTCCATTCCACCACTTCTGGAATGAGTTCTGCCACAGTTACTCGCGCGTTTGCAGCTAAACAGTCTAGTGCAGCTGCCAGGGTATAGCCCATACCCATGCCACCAACGAGTACTTGTGCATCGTCTTTATTGTGAATGTGTGCACAGCCTAGCTTGGCTAATTCCCGCTCTGAATTATAAACTCTGCTATTCATTAGTTCCCCGCGCAACCCGGAGAGTCGAATAGAAAACTCATCTTCGCGACGAAATAAAGTTAACTCACCACCATCCCCCGGAATAGTTGCGGTCGCGAGTTTGATTAATGGCTTCATAGTATGTTGGGTTGGTTAAAGAGTGTTTTGATTGAGGTGCCCTAAAGTTGTTTCCCGTTTTCCATCAATTACATTGTCAACACATTCCATAAGTGTCTTTACTGCAATTCTAAGTGTTGTTTCGATTTTCTGTCCGTAATCGCAACTTCCCACTCGCTTACCTTTTACTCCACTCTGAAGTAATACATCTTCTTAGTAAAAATCATCACATTTTGAAGTTTGGTCTAGTCGATTTGACTGGGCAGGCATCGTTTTTATGATGGCATCCACGCTAAAACACAGGTAATCGTGCAGCAGTTGGTTTTGAAGCGCTTTAGCAAGACTCGTTTTCCCAGAATTGATTGGCCCATTAAGAAAAATAAAACTCATGGTGCAACCCGATAACGTCAAATTAATAGGATGTTTGTCTGGAGGTGTTTTTGCGATAAAACGAAATGAACTAACATGGAAAATGGAGCAGAATACAAACGGTTTTGATAAATACCTTGATTAAGTAATCGTCCAAACATTAGAGTGCAGACAAGTAAGGCTAAATCACTTAGTTGTAAAAGGCTTCAACAGTTCCTTTTAACTTCAGTAAGAGCGGTTGCCCTCGACGGTCCAAGGCTTTATGTGAAGGAATTTTTACCCAACCTTGGCTGATGCAATATTCCTCGACATCAGTACGTTCTTTACCATTCAGTCGAATTCCTATTGTGTGCTCGAAAATCTCTTTCACATGATGTGGACTCTTGGGATTGCCCGAAAGGCGATCCGGTAAAACTGGTAGCGATTTAGTATCGGTCATACTGATAGCTCAAAGTAAATATTAAGTGCGCTATTGTAGGTAATATAAATCCAGCGCTCAAGAACTGTAGCTGAGTTTGGAAGATTTTTTTGTGACTCGTGAATTTTAGCTATATATTAAAAAGCCTCTGCGATAGCGAATTCGTCTAGAGTTCAGCACGACTCATAATTTTCTAACCATACAGCACTTAACAAGGTGGCACATCAGACAGATAGAGTCCTCGCAATTCGTGGTATCTCATACGTAGATAGTAATTGATGTAACGGAATCCATTGAATGGAGTGATAAGGAAATTGTAGATCGGTGGAATACATTATTTCGTGTTCCTATGTTTTTGCGTTTCTGGATGTCAGGATAAGAAACATGCCTTGTAGTTGAACGCTACGCAAAGGATTGATCCAACAATGGATCTACACGATTATCTTGGGCTGGCTGATTGGGCGGGTAGGGCTACTGCCTAAATAAGCAAGGATCAATGCCTGAATATATACCTATTAATCGAGATAGCACGCGTATACTGAAGAACCATCTCTTTTAAATGGTGGCGACGTTGATTTGCATTGCAAAGTCGCGTGCTCGCATCGCGGATGGAAATGACAACCGACTGGTCGATTGATGGGGTCAGGTATTTCCCCACCGTTGGATTCGTGAACTCTGTCAAACCCATCCAGTCGTGGTGCCGAATCAAGCAACATCTTGGTATATGGATGTTTCGGATTTTGAAACAAAGCCACGCGTGATGCATGCTCTACTAGTCGACCAAGATATAACACACCAACCTGATCAGCCATGTATCGTACAACGGCGAGATCATGGGTAATGAATAGATAGGTCAATCCAAGACTGGATTGCAGATCGCGCATCAGATTAAGAACCTGGGCTTGCACTGAAACATCCAGTGCAGAGGTAGGTTCATCACAGACAATAAATTCTGGGTCCGAGGATAACGCACGAGCGATGCCAATTCGTTGTCGCTGTCCACCTGAGAATTCATGGGGATATTTCATAGCATCACGAGATGACATACCGACTTTTTCTAATAGTTCGTCAACTCTCAGGCTAATCTCGGCTGTGCTCACCTTGTTGAAGGCCGCATAAGGCTCGCCAACAATTTCTCGAACCCGCCAGCGTGGATTTAGACTGGCAAAAGGATCTTGAAAGATCATTTGGATACGCTGACGTAGCTTTGCTGCCGACTCATCACTAGCAGAGGCTAGGTTAACATCATCGATGAGTACTGAACCGCTGGTTGGTTGTACCAACCCCACTAGCATTTTTGCGATGGTGGATTTGCCAGAGCCGCTTTCGCCCACCAAGGCATAGGTACTACCACGCTCAATCTCAAAATTAACATCTTCAACTGCGGTTAGTATCTTACGCCCTTCCCTTTGTAGAACACGATTCAACAGCGGTTTGGATACATCAAAATGTCTCGTAAGCCCGGCAATTTTTACTAGCACATCAGACAAGGTTCACGCCCTCAGTTAAATGACATGCTAGTGTGCCTTTGTCATCTGTTCGGAGTACCGGCACCGATTCCACACAAGCCGGTAATTTGTATTCACAGCGCGGATGAAACGGGCAACCATCAGGAATATTCATTAATCCGGGCATAGCGCCGGGAATTTGGTTCAGTCGTTTTGGAGCACCCGATGATACCGCAGTGGTTGGAGTAGCGGCGACCAATCCTTGAGTGTAGGGATGCCGGGGCTGCGTCAGTACCCTGCGGGTAGAGCCAATTTCTACCACCCGACCGGCATACAAAACTGCCACACGGTCTGTTGTTTCAGCAATCACACCCATGTCATGGGTAATTAACATTACACCGGTATTTCTTTCCCTGCACAATTGTCGCAACAAGCCAAGCACCTGAGCCTGGACTGAAACATCCAGTGCCGTGGTAGGCTCGTCTGCGATAATCAGTTTAGGTTCTCCAATCAGCGCTAATGCGATCACAACACGTTGGCGCATGCCACCGGAAAATTCGTGTGGATAGCCATTTAGTCGGTTCTCTGCGGCGGGGATACCAACATCAATAAGGGCTTGTAGAGCGCGCTCCCGAGCCTCTCGTCTTTGAATATTTAGATGTACGAGTGCGGTCTCCGTCAATTGTTCGCCAACAGTCATCAAAGGATTCAAACTGGTCAGTGGATCTTGGAAGATTGCACCGATTTCTTTACCCCGGATAGGGCGCATCTCGTCGTTGGAAAGTTTACTTAGGTCTTTTCCTTCCAAGAGTATCTTTCCACCGGCGATACGTGCCGGTCGCTCCAGTAGGCCAGTTATAGCAGTGCCGGTTATCGATTTACCGGCGCCGGATTCGCCCACAACACCCAAAATCTCTCCCTGGTTAACATTAAAACTTACGCCGTTAACAGGCGTCAACAGTCCTCGTCGGGTCGGAATTTCGACTACGAGGTTTTCTAGTTGCAACAACGATGAATTCGGCATGCTTAACGTAACTTGGGATTGAGAACATCACGCATCCAATCGCCTAATAAATTTACAGACAGCGCGAGTAACAAAAGCGTAAGCGATGGAAACAGCAGAATCCACCATTCTCCGGAGAACAAATAATCCTGTCCGATTCTGATTAATGTGCCCAGAGATGGCTTGGTGGGTGGGGCCCCAACACCCAGAAAGGACAATGTTGCTTCAAGAATTATCGCTAACGCTAAAGAAATAGTACCAATAACAAGTACTGGACTCATCACATTAGGTAACAAATGGCGAAGTAATATCACGCGTCTCTTTCTACCAATCATGCGGGCGGCCTGAATATACTCCTTTTTGGCCTCAACCATGGCCGAGCTACGCACCGTTCGTGCAAACTGTACCCAATCAGACAAACCGATTGACAATATCAAAACCCAGATCGCCATCTGATCGCGGATATCTGGTGGTGTTAAACCACGCGCCACACCAAAAATTAACATTGCGACTAATATAGACGGAAAGGTTAGCTGTACATCGGCAATTCGCATAATAACTGCATCTACCCAACCGCCAAAATATCCCGCGATTAGGCCCAGTGAAATGCCAATAAAAGCTGCCAGTAATACCGCCATCAGGCCAATAAACAGGGAAAGACGCATGCCGTAAAGAATTGCTGAAAAAATATCTCGGCCCTGGTCGTCGGTACCTAACACGTACACGGAGCCTGAACCAAATCCAGCTTCTCCCGGTGGAGTAAAGCCATCCATCAATACCAGTGAAGCAGGATCAAAAGGCGTGTAGGGCGCGATGAAAGGTGCAAACAGCGCCGCTAAAACCAACAATAAGAAAACCAGTAAGGAGACAATAGCAACTGGAGATTGTCTTAACGAGTAAGAGATATCTGCATCCCAAATTCGAAATAACATGCCTTTATTCAATTTTTCCACGTTTAGGTATTACGCTGAAATATATAGCTAACGAGATTTGGACGAATCGAATCGCAAACGCGGGTCGATAAACACATACAACAAATCCACCACCAAATTAATACATACAAACAGTGTGCCGACCAGGAGTAGATAGGTCGCCATAATCGGGACATCGACAAAATTGACGGCATTAATAAACAATAGACCGACACCCGGCCATTGAAAAACCGTTTCGGTGATAATAGCAAACGCAATTATCTGGCCGAGTTGAATACCAATAATCGTAATAACCGGTAGCAAGGTGTTTTTAAGAGCATGTCCAAAATTTACCGCCCGATCAGATAATCCTCGTGCTCGTGCGAAACGAATATAATCGGCGCGTAAAATCTCCAACATTTCAGAACGCACCAAACGCATAACAAGAGTCATTTGATACAGTCCCAATGTTATAGAGGGAAGAATCAACGACTTTAAACCGGACCACGTGACAAGACTCGAATTCCAGCCAAATAGAATCCCGGTTTCCCCCCGTCCAAACGAAGGCAGCCAGCCTAGCTCGACAGCAAAAACCCAGATTAGCAATATTCCAATAATAAATGTCGGCAGAGAAACTCCAATTAAGGAGGTTGTCATAATAAAGTTTGCCAGAAAGCCTTCTCTATTGATTGCGGTATATACACCGAGAACTATGCCGAGAAACAAGGCGAAAAGAGCAGATACCAGCGCAAGCTCAAGTGTGGCCGGTAGTCGCTGCGCTATCATTTCTGCCACAGGGATGCCGTTTCGATACGATACGCCAAACTCACCTTGTAGTGCGCCGCCAATGAAACGCCAGTACTGCACATAGATAGGTTTATCAAGGCCGAGACGGGCCTCAAGCGCTATACGATCGGCAACGGTGGCTTCCTGTCCAAGAATATTCTCAAACGGATCGCCCATAAATCGAAACATACAAAATGCGATTAACCCGACAATAGCGAGCACCATCGCGCCTTGCAGAAATCGACGAATAATATACGCAGGCATTTAGATTTGTAAATATAAAAACCGCTCGGCGACCGGGATCCCGGTCGCCGAGACAGATGGCTTTAACTGCCGTATTGTAGGAACTTAAAATGTGGTTGATCTTCCGGTTGTACTGGAAAATCGATACCTGAAGACATACCCCAGTTTAAGATTTGATGATGAATGGGAAGATAAATGGTCTCACCCTGAATCGTGTTCCAAATCTCGGCAATTGTCATGTTACGTTTGTCGAGATTGGTCTCTGATGCGAGGCTAACAATTTTTTTGTCGAGATCTGGATTGGTGTAGCGGGTACCATTCCAGGATCCCAGTTTATCTGTGGTGGTATGCGCCAGAAAGTTAAAGATGTATTCAGAATCGAATGTTGGCACACCCCAACCCAGCATATAAAAATCTGTTTCCTTCTTTTTAATTAAAGGAAAATGTTGCGCCTTTGGTTTCGCATCCAGATTCACGGTTATGCCAATACGTCCAAACATACCAGTTGCAGCCTGACAAATCGCCTCGTCGTTTATATATCGATCATTGGGGCAATTAAGAACAATGGAAAACCCATCTGCATAACCCGCATCAGCCAATAGCTTTTTAGCCTTGTCTACATCGGCATTTGGATAAGCATCCAGTGCTTCAGTCCAGCCATTAACAAACGGAGGCATGATTACGCCAGTCGGTTCAGATTGACCACGCATAACAACACGCTGAATAGCTTTTCGATCGATAGCCATATTCATGGCTTCACGAACACGCTTGTCTGCAAACGGGTTTTTGCCGTCAACATTATCAGTCTTAAGATCACCATCCCCAACATTCATGCCAAAAAAGATGGTTCTGTTTTGTGGCGCTTTAACAACTTTAAGATTATCAACTGAATCTACTCGGGCTAGATCCTGTACCGGTACATCTTGGATAAAATCGACTTCATTGGACAGCAGAGCCGCAACCCGAGTGGCTGCAGACTGAATAGGTGTGTAGATGATCTCTGTAACGTCAAGAGGAAAAGTACCTTTACCCCAGTAGCCAGGGTTCGCTTTTAGAACAGTTTTCTCATCCACAACGCGAGATTCGAGTATATAGGCACCCGTACCATTGGTGTTTTTAGCAGCGTAATTATCTCCACCATTTGCGATATCCTGTGGTTCTTCCGAGCCATTACTCTTAGTCCAATCCTCGTCCATTATGAACAGATTAGTCAGGTTGTTGGGTAAAAGAGGATTAGGACCGGTGGTTTCAATATCGATGGTGTGATCGTCGACTTTGCGAACTTCCTTCACAGATGATAGTAATTCTTTCATCGCAGAGGTCGGTTTCATCGCACGATTCAGAGAGAACACAACGTCATCTGCATTAAAGGCCGCACCGTCATGAAAGGTTACACCTTGGCGTAACGTAAAACGCCAAACATTAGGGTTGTCCGTGGCTGCCCATTTGGTTGCTAGCGCAGGAATGATCTTTCCTTGCATATCCCGATGCAACAAAGGCTCATACATCTGATGTGCCAGAGTATGGGTAGGACCTTCGTTTTGTGCATGAGGATCAAGGGTTAGAGAATCGCCTGCTCTTGCCCAGTTTAGTGTTTTTGCATTAGCGCCGAAACTTACTACAGACAAAACTGCTGCAGCAAGTATAGTTTTTTTTCAATATAGTTCTTTTCATATAAGTCACCATAAATTAATAGATGGGTTTAGAATGTTTACCCCTGATTATCATATTCCGATCTTAGTGGGGTTTACTTTTTTGATTCTACGCATAATTTTCGAGCTCGCAAGCCCAGTTGAAATAATAAAGTGCCGCTAAATTCTGTGATCTTTGTAAATACTCACGCAGGAATTATCGATAATAGCGTTATTAGGTTGTGATTGTTGTAGTCAATTCAGAACCTCCATGCAGTTTTTTGCCTTACATGGCGGGCATATGTCCGCAATCGCTCTTCTCTCTTTTAGCTGGCACGCTTCTCCAATTAACCTATCAACAGGAACTCACACATCAGAATTGCTATCAAACAGAGGAGCCACATCGATGGTTGGTGTCATCATTTGTTGATTAGCCATGCACCATCTCTTTATTTACGCATAACGCTTGGCATCAGCGGCGCGGCGTAGCCGCGTCTGACTGCATACTATTGTTATGTGATGCTGAAAGACTAAACATCTATACTGTGATGGTTTGCTGGCGAGGCAATCTCCAACAACTCTATATCTTCTGAATATTCCATGAAATCGTGAACATGGCCTTTGGGGTGATAAACAAAATCTCCTCCATTTAGAATCATCTCGCCTTCTCCTTCGTAGTACATTTTCACCCATCCCTTAATAACATACATTATTTGGAAGTCGTAATTGTGGTAGTGCCTGCCTGTTGATCCGCCTAATTCAGCCGCTTTAGTTTTCCAGGCATCGAACTGCCCATTTGTCGCTTCACTTAATCCCAAATCATTTATTTTTAGCCAATCCCTATAGCCGGTCATGGGCTCGAACTGCTCTTCATTCGCTCGAGTTACGAGAAATTTGGTTTTTTCTTCACTCATCAATTGAGCCTCCTCCAGGTTAAAACTTTGTCGATGGAATCTAAGGGATTGAACTAATCACATAACGCTTCAATAACCGGTGCGAGGTACGAGCATCTGGCGCCGAAGGCGCGTGGTTCATTGGCTTGTTATGCTTTGACAACCATAGTACCCATATAAAGTATTTATTGGTAGATATCGGCGACACTAAATGGCTAAATATTTCCCTTTTACTTTAAAAATGAACTCGAAAGGGAGATATGTAGTGGTCACGTAATATTAGCCAAGGATTTAGAGGAATTCCAGAAGATTTCCTCTGTTCTAGTTGGTGTCGAGCCACCGTTATGTTGATGAGGTTGGGTTCGACTATAGTAACCAGAAATATAATCCACTATAGGTCGTTTCGCTTGAGCGTGGCGTAGATATTCGTACTATACAATCTTTACTAGGCCATGTTGATGTGTCGACTACAATGATTTATACACATCTGGCGAACTTCTCCAAAGGCAAGTCTTGTAGTCCGTTAGACTTTCTGGAGCCATGAATTATCACCCAAACCGCCCAGCCCTAAAAGGTGCAAGATCAACACTTGGCGCATCTCCCTGCAACATTTCGGAAACCAATAACCCGGTAATCCCGCCCAGAGTTAAGCCAATATGTTGATGGCCAAATGCGAATAGTATATTTTTTGATTTTGATGAGTAATCGATAACCGGCAGGGAATCGGGAAAGGTGGGCCGATAGCCTAGCCAAACGGCATCGGGCTCGTTATTTATATCAAACTGTTGTTTGGCACAACGTTGTAAGTACTGTATACATTTACGGTTGGCAGGTTTTTGCAGTGCATCTATTTCAACTACACCAGCGAGGCGTAAACCTTGATTCATGGGGCTGGCGTAGAAGCCTTGATCGGCGAAGCCGATGGGGCGAGAAAGTAAGTCTTTATGTTGTGCATATTGCACGTGATAGCCCCGTTCGGTGCCAAGTGGCAAGTGTTCGCTACCGCTGCCTTTAACGGATTTCGAAAATGCCCCACATGCAACCACTATTTTTTCGGTACTAATCGTTTCGTTATTTTCCGTATGTATAGTTACCGACTGTTGTTCGGGCTGTACATGGCTAACCTTTGCCTTTTTCCATGTGCCGCCCAGTTGTTGAAAGTGTTTGAAGAAACCTTCGATTAGGTGAGTGGGATTTAAGGTTTGGCTGGCTTTCGGAAAGTACAGGCCTTTATGCAAGTCACCTTTTAGTGCCGGTTCTAGATCTTGAATGGAGGATTGATCGACAATATCGAATGGCACACCGGAATCCCGGCGACGCACGATGCTGCTTTGGGCACTGGCGAAACTCTGCTCAGTTGAATAAACGTATAGGCAACCGCTTTCGCGCATCAGGTGCGCGGTATTGCTTGCGGCAATTAATGGATCGAGCCCCGCTGGAATACCTTTAAGCAGGACGCCTAGTGCGTTGGAAATTTTATCTACATTTTTGCTGCTGCACTGGCGTAGAAACTCAATGGACCAGCGTGGGTTGCCGAGAATATGTAGCAGGTTAATACGTAATGGCCCATCGCCAAATAATAGACCCGGTAGGCGGCCAAACAACGAGGGATCGTTAACCGGCACATTAGCGTAGTCGGCTATGGTGCAGGCGTTTCCATAGGAGGTTCCACGTCCAGGGTCCTGGTAATCGATAAGAGTTGTTTGTATGCCCTTGGTTTGACACCACAGCGCGGTACACATGCCGACCATGCCGGCGCCGATAACAACAACTTCTTTGCTGTGTGTCGACATTAGCAGCGTACCCAATTTAGGTGTTCTAGAGCCATAAAATGTATCATTCTCGATTTAAAAATTAGATTAGTTGATAAAGTGTTGCAGAGTTTAGAATTTGTTTATTGTAAATGTTTTCGCCATACTCTATACCAACAAATTATCACTGAATTAAATACTTATGGTATCCCAAAACTCATCAACTGATACAGTAGAACGTGAAGTCTGGTATGAAAAAATTAAAGCCTATCAGCTTAGCCCTTTATGGCGATTTTTATCCACACTGGTAACACCCGTCCCGCGGGGCGCATGTGTGCCTTACTTGTGGAGGTTTGCCGAGGTTGAACCATTTGTGCTGGAAGCCGGAGAATTAATTACGGCGCGCGAGGCAGAGCGTCGTGTGTTGATTCTGGAAAATCCGGGGTTGACCGGAACCAGCCAGATTACTACTTCTCTGTATGCGGGGTTGCAATTGGTTAAGCCGGGAGAAATTGCCCCAGCCCACCGCCATACCCAATCGGCGCTGCGATTTGTGTTACAGGGCTCTGGTGCGCACACAGCTGTGGATGGGGAACGAACCCTAATGCGTTATGGTGATTTTGTGATCACACCGCCTGGAGCATGGCATGATCACGGTAATGAATCTGAAGAGCCGATGATTTGGTTGGATGGTTTAGATATTCCCATGCTAGCGTTCTACGATGCATCCTTTGCTGAGGTGTATGAGCAAGAGGCTCAACCTGAATCGCGTAAATCCGGCGATAGTCTGGCTCGGTATGGGACTTCCATGTTACCGGTAGATCATGATCGCAAAGGGTCGGTATCGCCTATTTTTAATTATCCCTATGATCGTTCTCGTGAAGCACTTGAGGTAATGCGGCGGCAGGATGAATGGGACCCGTGTCATGGTTTAAAGATGCGCTATATCAATCCGGAAACCGGCGACTTCGCTATGCCAACCATCGCTACTTTTCTGCAATTGTTGCCTAAAGACTTTAATACAACGGCCTATCGTTCTACCGATGCCACTATTTTTGTGGTGGTTGAAGGGCGCGGGCATAGTGTTATCGATGGGCAAGAATTTGAATGGTCGACACAGGATATTTTCGTGGTGCCGAGCTGGAAAAATGTGATTCATTGCCCGGCCGAGGATGCCGTTCTGTTTAGTTACTCGGATCGTGCAGCGCAGCAAAAATTGGGCTTTTTTAAGGAACAGCGCAATGGTAAGCCACAAAATCCATTTGTGGCGTAGAGTATTATTTTACCAATCGCGTTTGAGGATTTGCTGTGTACCAGCCAAACCAGAAGGCACGATGAGAGGGTAGACGATTCAGTATTCGATCATCGTTGGTGGTAAGTTTATCTTCCGTAAGTGTCCAGCGGTTGCCGTTTTTATCTTCGAGGGCTGAATCCCCATCGTCTTTGGTGATGGCTCCCTTACCTCGGCCGAATTGACCATTTATGCTTACATAAACATCTCAAGATTGAGTGCAACGGGTGTGCCAAGCCATGATGCATGATCGGTATGATCTTTGTAATTATCACCAGACAGCCCGTGAATAAGTATGGTCAAACCATTGCGATTTTGCTCTAACCATGGAACTAAAGTGTCATACTGGTCGGCATTAAATGCTAGTTGTTGACTCCAACAAGGGTGTGGTCCAACATTTTTCTGATGAACCCGGCCGAGGTTCAGCTCGAATTTCTCATTGGCCTGTTCTCCCAATGCAATTGCCTGACCGAGTGAGTTTTCATCAAAATACAAATGTACGTGGTATGCGGAATGCTTCATACAATCAGTATCTTCGGTGTCGTTTAAATTTCTGGATTCACAAAAGTATGCGGTATTTTGATAGAAAGGTAAATAATATTAATAGCTGTGGGCTTACTACTGTGTCTTGCGTGGCGTGTCTATTTGTACTAACGTCTGTTGGCTATTCTACAATCTTCTGTAATGTCTCTAATTTGAATAAAGACTGAATATTGTAGTGAAACCTAATCTATCTGGCTCCATGTCTTGCTTTTTAGGGG
>Ga0213861_10001910_pt1 | contig 18292 bp, 14 predicted proteins | sample PICome_4_FD_160110 | JGI IMG/M metagenome (GOLD analysis project Ga0213861, IMG submission 160110) | Coastal seawater microbial communities near Pivers Island, North Carolina, United States - PICO131 | ecosystem: Environmental > Aquatic > Marine > Coastal | place: USA: North Carolina... | reverse complement strand
ATATCCCAAACGTATGTATCGGTTCCGCCACCCGTTAAAGTAACCGATTCACCTTCACAAATATCAGTTTCACTTGCAGATGCGGTAACAATAGGCACGGCTTCAACTTCGATATCGATTGTTGCTGCACTTTCACACCCGGTAACGTCATCTGATCCAATAACTGTATACGTAATTATTCCTAAACCAACTGGTGCAAACGGAACACCATCCGTAACTCCTAAATCCCAAGTATACGTGTCAGATCCCGAACCAGTCAATGTCACTTCTTCACCTTCGCAAATAACAGTATCTGTTGCAGCAGCAGTAACAATTGGAAGAGGGTTCACTGTAATATCTATTGTTGCCGTAGCCTCACAACCTGAAAATGTTGCGCCTACCACGGTATAAGTTGTAGTGCCAATTGGAGGTGCAAAAGCCACGCCATCAGTAACACCTAAATCCCATGTATAATCTACTGCACCGCCACCTGTTAATGTAACAAGTTCTCCATCACATACCTCAACGGCATCTGCAGAAGCTGTTACAACAGGTACATCATTAACAGCAACATCTACGGTAGCTGTGTTTATACAACCCGTTGCGTCATCTGTTCCTGTCACTGTATAAGTCACAGTTCCTAAGCCTCCAGGAGTAAAAGCAACACCGTCAGTTACACCAAGGTCCCAAACATAAGTTGTTGCTCCACCTCCTGTAAATACGACCTCTTCGCCAAGACAAATTTCGCTAAAATCAACATCCGCAGTAACTGCTGGAAATTCATGCATTGTTACATCAATTGTTGCTACAGTTTCGCAACCTGTTGCTTCAAACGTTCCGGTTAATGTATAAGTAATTGGCCCGAAAGCGGCAGGTGTATAAGGTACACCATCAACTACATCAACAGGATCCCAAACATACGTGTCTGCATCTCCGCCTTGCGTAAATGTTACCTCTTCACCTTCACAAATTTCATCATCATCAACTGTAATTGTCACCTCTGGATTTAGGTTAACAAGAATATCTACTGCCAATTCGCAATCCTCAGGGTCAGAACTAGTTGCTGTATATGTTATGACGCCCACTCCAACAGGAGTAAAAGCCACTCCGTCCGTTACACCCATATCCCATGTTATCACTCCACCACCTAATGAGGTCGCGTCTAAAGTAATTTCTTCGCCTTCACAAATCTCTTCTGCTGTTGCAGTATAAGTTAAACCTGTACATAAAATTGTTATGATTACCTCACCATTACCAGCACATATTCCGGCGGTCATAGACGCATCTGTAACACCTCCAATATAAGAAGATCCGCCAGCACCACCGCCAGCTGCAACACCACTACCCCAGTTTGCACCAGCACCAGAACCACCTCCGTAGTATCCGCCGCCGCCGCCGCCACTACCAACACTAAAATTTCCAGGTACACCAACTGCACCAACTCCAATTACGCCATTATTACCGTCAGGTCCTTCAGGACCATTTCCACCAAGACCGCCTGCTACTTGAGTTCCTCCGTTACCTCCTGAACCAGGATTTAATCCAAATCCACCGAGATCAAAAAATGGGTCATCTCCATCTCCACCGACTAAGCTACCACCAATTCCACCATTTCCACCAGTACCGCAAGGCTGACACCATCCGTTTACATAGTCACGACCGCCGCCGCCGCCGCCGCCGCCAACAATAACACGATCACCATAAGCCGTACCTCCTTGTCGAACATCTGAAGCTCCACCGCCGCTTCCACCAGGACCGGCATCTCCGTCACTAGGTGTTCCCCAGCCGCCTAAAGCGCCTCCATTCCATCCAGCAACAGCTTCTGTGCCTGTTCCGCCTACATAAACATTTAATACTTCTCCTGGAGTTACCGCGAGTGTACCAATGGCATAACCGCCATTACCTCCTGTAGATTCATCATATTGTTCAAGTGTAATCGCTTGACCTTGTGCTCCACAAACTTCAACCTGAACCGAGGTTACCCCAACCGGAACAGTATACGTTTGCATAGCACCCGTATAACCATAGGTAGTGACCTGAGCGCCAACGTTTGTTATAAAAAGCGTAAACAGAAATGCAAGCGTTAAGTTTAGCTTATTTTTGATCGTCATAGCAAATAAGGATATTCTACAAATATATTCTATTCCATCCAAGATTCCAACTCTCTGGAATTCTGAACAGTAATTGTACTAAATGTTAAGTTTAAATCAATTGTTAGAAAGCTCGGTATAACCGATAAAACTATCTAATCAAAGTTGTATTGCCTTTCATGAATCCAGAACTACCGTCAATGAAGTCATAATGCAATACCCAAGTAAATACGCCCGGATTTTCATCTCGATTTTTGAATGTTCCATCCCATCCAATACTTTGCTCTGTGCTTCTAAACACTTGCTCCCCGTATCGGTTATAAACCACAAACTGAATTCCAGCTAAACCGTATCCTTTCACATAAAGCACATCATTATTTCCATCTCCGTTTGGTGTAAAGGCTGTTGGAACACCTACTCCTTTCACGAAGTTCACAAGAACCATTACATTGTCAGACGCTGAACATCCATGCTCATCAATTAACGTTACTGTGTACATTGTACTATCTAAAGGATCTGCATTTGTGATTTGACAATCAGCACAATCTAAAGAGTTTTCAGGCTCCCATGAAAAGATTCCAGAAGAAGCCGTATTCGCAATTAACAAAGCAGAACCACCCGCATCAATTATCGTATCTAACGTCGCATTTATAATTGGATTTGGATAAACTTCAATTGTATGGACAATTGATGTAATTGCACCGCCAGCGCTAGTAACTGTAAGTGAAATGTTAAACGAACCTTCTGTATTTAAACAAATTTCAGGATGTTGTTCAGTTGAAGTGTTTGGATCAGCAGCGCCACCAAAATCCCATTCCCATGCAACTGCTGTACCTCCGCTACTTTGATCTGTTAATTTAATACATCCTCCAATACAAACATTTTCAAATAAGAATTCTGGAATTACAGGTTCACAATCAACAACTGTGACTGTAATGGTCGCAGTATTCACACATCCAAATTCAGAAGTACCAGTAACTGTGTAAGTAGTGGAACCTAAAGCACCAGGAGTAAAAGGAACTCCATTTGTAATTCCTAAATCCCAAGTATAGGTATCGGCGCCAGCACCATTAAGTGAAACTGACTCACCCAAACAAACCTCCTCAGGAGTAGCGATAGCGCTAACGGTTGGTAAATCATGTACATTTACAGAAACAGTGGCTGTATTTTCGCATCCAGATGCATCTGTACCTATTACGGAATAATCGATAGTTCCAGGAGCACCAGGAGTTAAAACCACACCATCAGTTGCGCCCATATCCCAGACGTAGGCATCAGCTCCTCCTCCAGTTAAGGTAATTGATTCCCCAATACAAATATCAGTTTCATCAACACTTGCTGTTACTGCTGGAAGGTCTAATACATTTACATCAATTGAAGCAGCATTTTCACATCCTTCACTATCTGTTCCAATAACCGTGTAAGTTGTCGTACCTAAATCAACAGGTGTAAATGTCACACCATCAGTTACGCCAAGATCCCATTCATAACTGTCAGCACCTGACCCAGTAAGCGTTAGTTCTTCGCCAATACAAATTTCAGTATCACTGGCCGTTGCTATCACATCAGGTAAATCATGAACCGTGACAATAACCTCATCTGTATTTTCACATCCACTCGGACCAGTTCCCGTTACGGTATAAGTTTCCGTTGCATCAGGAGTAAAAGCAACTCCATCAACAACACCCAAATCCCAAACGTAATCAACAATTCCAGGGCCGATAGCTTCTAATATTACATCTTCACCAAAGCATATTTCTACATCTTCGCCAGCGTCTACTGGAGGTAAATCATTCACTGTAATCTCTATTTCAAATATGCAGTCTAAATCATTATCACTCGTTGCTGTGTAAGTTGTGACTCCCACTGGTGGCACAAATGGATCACCGTCAATCACACCCAAATCCCATGTCACTGTTCCTCCGTTAATTGATGTGGCTTGTAAGGTTAATTCTTCACCCGCACAAAGCACGGTATCAGAAACCATTGTTTCTAATTCGTCGCAACCTATCTCAACCACATCACCTCCAAAAGAGATGTTCCAGAAATTTCCATTAATTGGTGCAGCTCCCTGGTATTTGAAACTAATTAATTGACTGGTTGCTATTGCTGTGAATGTAAGTGTTTGTAGTGACCAAGAATTATCTACGCCCCCTGTAAAAGGAAATAAGTGATCCACTCCACCAATGGTAGCTTGTAAGGTTCCGTCAAAAATAGTAGGTGCACCTCCTGCATTTGAGCGTGTTTCACACATGTAGAAATTCATATTATACTCAACACCAATTGTTAAACCGGTAATTGTAGTACCGACAGTCTCGGTATAAAAACCCGTTACCCATACAGTATGTGTATTCGGAGGGTCGACAACTGGGGCATCCCACCAAGCATATGCCCCCCATCCAGCCCAAAAATCTTTATTTGAGATATCAGTAGATCCCACAAGAATTGTCCAACCAACAGGGGCGGCATTGGCACCTTCAGGTGAAGAATTTGTTGGAAGAATTGCTTGTGAGTATGAGCTATTTAACCCAGCAAAAAGTATAACTATTAATGCCAAAATTCCTTTAAATCTAAAAGCTTTCGCTAATGAAACATTCATTATGTTTGTAAATTTCGAAGTCGGTCTTTCGTTTCCGGGCGTTGTATATTCTAATTTCATAATTCCATTTTTCAACAATTTCCTTATCAATCAGTACACGAAACATCAACGCAGTGATGTACGATTTTGGGGATTCATAGGGGCGGTCTAGTAAACAAATATATTCTATTTAATCCAAGATTCCAACTTTCTGGTTTCCATTATGATACAGCTCCGCACTTTTGGTTTCAATAGAATGTGGTAAAATCGAAAGATTGTGTTGACAATTCTCGATTTGCTTTTACTAGACGTGCTTTGACAAGAATAGGCTGCCTTAAACTCTACTAAATTGGTGTGTTATTCAAGATTGAAAATGCTCCCTCAAAATTCACCGCTATTAGACTCTAATAATCAATTTTTTACGTTGTTTTAAAATTCCTTGGACGGAAAATAAACTAACCCCCAACTTTGAGCAGATTGAAGCACAAAGCATTAAAATAAGTTGAATAAAAAACCCTGTTGTACAATTCTCCGAATAAGGTGGATCACAGCACAACAGGGAATTATTTATTCTCTAAAATATTAAATGTGATTTAAGTATTAATACCTATAAACATTACCTCTAAATAAATATCCATTTGACCCAAAGCATTTACGAGTCTCATTCTGCTCAATTATTCGTAGCTTTGCAAAAAAATAACAGGAACTATGTTGCAGTCAATGACGGGCTTTGGAAAAGCATCAGGCACATTTTCTAACAAGAAAATTACCGTAGAAATTAAATCATTAAATAGTAAGAATCTTGATTTGTTTGTGCGCATGCCCACAATTTACCGACAAAACGAAATTGAACTGCGTAAACTTCTAGGTAAACGACTGGACAGAGGTAAAGTAGAGTGTAACATTAATGTAGAATTAATTGGGGACACTACCTCTCAAAAATTGAATGAAAAATTGATCGGAAGTTACTACCAACAATTAGTAGCGATTTCAGATGAATTGAATTTACCAAAAGAGAATTTGCTTGCAACGCTTGTGAAAATGCCTGATGTTTTTGCGACAGAATCTGAAGAACTAGATGCTGAAGAGTGGAATTTTATTGTATCGATATTAGACCAAGCGATAACTGAACATATTGCATTTAGAACTGCAGAAGGCAATTTGTTAGCGGAAGAGTTTGCTATCAGAATTGGTAATATTAAAAGTGCTTTTGACGAAGTGCCAAAATACGAAAAGAGTCGTGTGGATAGCATTAAAGCGAGAATCGAAAACAATTTAGAGGAATTTGTAGGGATTTCAAAAATAGATAAAAATAGGTTTGAGCAAGAACTGATTTACTATTTAGAAAAATTCGATATCTCCGAGGAAAAACATAGACTTGAAAACCATTTGACTTATTTTATTGAGACCTTGAACAAACCTGTTTCGCAGGGAAAAAAACTCGGCTTTATCAGTCAAGAAATTGGTCGAGAAATCAATACCTTAGGATCCAAATCATACCATGCAGAAATGCAAAAATTGGTTGTTGGAATGAAAGATGAATTAGAAAAAATAAAAGAGCAAATTTTGAACACGCTATAATGGCGTAAACAGATTTAAGAAAATGAACTTAACTGACAATTTAAAGTTTGATCAATTTGAAAATGGAAAATGTATTATTTTTTCAGCACCATCAGGCGCAGGAAAAACGACCATTGTCAGATATTTATTAAGAAATGTTGAAAAATTAGCGTTTTCAATATCTGCCGCGAGCAGAGAGCCACGAGGACGAGAAACAGATGGAATTGACTACCATTTTTTAACAGTTGACGATTTTAAGCAAAAAATTGAGCGAGATGAATTTGTAGAGTGGGAAGAAGTTTATACGGACAACTTTTATGGCACATTAAAATCTGAAGTGCTAAGATATTGGGAAGAAGGAAAAACGGTTTTATTTGATGTAGACGCGATTGGCGGATTAAATTTAAAGCGAATTTTTGGCGACAAGGCTTTAGCCATTTTTATTCAGCCCCCTTCACTATTTGTTCTAGAACAACGTTTAAAAAATAGACGGACAGAGACGCCAGAACAGATTAAAATGCGATTGGACAAAGCAAATGAAGAGCTCAGCCATACCCACAAATTTGATTATGTATTAATGAATGACAATCTAGAAAAAGCTTGTTACGAAATTAAAGCAGTTGTTGAAAAATTCATTCTATAAATGGATAATGTTGTCACAGAAATTATAGACGGTTTTGCAGGTAAAGAACCACAGTTTAATAAACGTGTAGGGTTGTATTTTGGTTCTTTCAACCCGATTCATATTGGTCACTTAATCATAGCCAATTATATGGCACAAACAGATGGTATTGATGAAGTTTGGTTCATTGTCACTCCTGAAAATCCGCACAAAAAAAAGAAGAACCTATTGGATGATTTTCACCGCTTAGCAATGGTTAGAATTGCCGTGGAGCAGAATACAAAGTTAAAGGCAAATGACATAGAATTTCAATTGCCTAAACCTTCTTATACCACCTTTACCCTTCAAGCATTAAAAGAAAAATACCCTAACAATCAGTTTACATTAATAATGGGTGAGGATAATCTGAGAACGTTACATAAATGGAAAAATTACGAGCACCTGATCGCCAATTATTCGATTATTGTCTATCCTCGTGCATACACCATTCAGGAACAGGCCAAACTTGAAAAGGAAATTCCAAACGGCATTCTTGATTTGCCAAATGTGAGCTTGACAGATGCCCCTGTTATGAAAATATCATCCAGTTTTATTCGTAAAATGATTAAAGACGGAAAGGACGTTAGCTATTTACTATCTGAGTCCGTTTTTAACTATTTAGATGAAATGAATTTCTACAAATAATGTATCAAGCAGTGCTTTCACTTCATATAATTTTCATAGTGACATGGTTTGCAGGACTATTTTATATTGTAAGGTTATTTGTTTACCAGCAAGAGGCAGTGCTAAAGTCAGAAGATGAGCAAAAGGTGCTTATTCCCCAATATCAACTTATGTCAAAGAGATTATGGTATGGGATCACTTGGCCGTCATTTGTGCTTACAGCTATTCTTGGTCCAACCCTATTGTATTTGCGCCCTGGTTTATTAGAATTACCCTATATGCACATTAAATTGGCCTTTGTTTTTGGACTTTTTATTTACCACTTTATCTGCCATTCCTTTTTTCTGAAATTGCAAGGCGGTAAAACAACCAAATCGGGAAATTTCTTTAGAATTTGGAATGAAGTGGCTACGCTGTTTTTAGTGGCAATTGTCTTTTTAATTGTGATGAAGAGTCAGGTTAATTGGATCTATGGGACGCTTGGATTTATTGCGTTCGGAATGGTTTTGATGATTGCTATCAAAGTTTATAAATCATTAAGAAATAAATCGAACTAGCGCAGTGATGTGTTGTGTACTTTGAACTGATAAGTTGTATCGGTTTCAGTATCTCTCGTTTCAATAAGCCAACCATAAACCCCGACAGTCGCCAGTTGCCCACCATAATATCCGTCCCATTCTCATTCTTTAGTCTTCGTGGAATTTGAATCACTATGCTGACCAAATGTGTAAACATTTGCCAACATTAAAAACCCTGCAATTAGTGTTTTCACTTTCATAACTACTATCACATGGACGGAGCCCAATACAAAGCGCACTTTTGGACTAAGTGACCAAAATTAGTTACAAATGCCTTTTTATGAGAAGCTAAACGAAAAATATAGGATTGCAGGCGCATTTCCTCAGAAACGCCTCACACAAAAAACTGTTTAAAAGTATCCAGATATCCGATCTAGTTTCCTGCAATAATTCCTAGCTTTATAGTTTACATTAAAATCCATTAAAAATGAGTTATAATAACCTTTTAACCGAACGTGAGGGGCTAATCTTAAAAATTACGATCAACCGTCCAAAACAATTGAACGCCTTGAATAAAGAAACTATTCAAGAACTCAATCATGCGTTAGACACGGCGAACAAGGATCAAGATGTTGGAGTTGTTATTGTAACCGGTTCAGGCGAAAAAGCCTTTGTTGCTGGAGCAGACATTAAAGAATTTGCCGATTTTTCAATAGAAAAGGGACAAGAACTGGCTGCGAAAGGACAAGAAATTTTGTTCGACTTTATGGAATTTATGTCAAAACCCGTCATTGCTGCGGTAAACGGTTTTGCACTTGGTGGCGGATTAGAATTGGCCATGGCGGCTCATATCAGAATTGCATCTGACAATGCGCGTTTAGGTTTACCAGAGGTTTCGCTGGGGGTAATTCCTGGTTACGGCGGCACACAACGATTAACACAATTGGTTGGGAGCGGAAAAGCTTTTGAAATGATTACCACTGCAGGAATGATATCAGCAGATGACGCTCATAAATGGGGTCTTGTGAATCATGTTGTTTCACGTGAAGAATTAATGCCATTGGCAGAAAAAATTGCGGGAAAAATCATCAAAAACTCTCCAAATGCAATTCATGCTGCAATCCGCGCTATTAATGCCAATAACGTAGAAGGCGTTGATGGATTTGAAGTGGAGATTGAAGAATTTGGGAAATGTTTTGGAACGCCAGAATTTATTGAAGGAACAACAGCATTTATCGAAAAAAGAAAAGCGGATTTTAGAAAATAATTCAGGGTTAAATAATTTGTGAGCACCTTAAAAAAATTAGCAGGTCAAACAGCCATCTATGGCGGATCAACCATAATTGGTCGGTTGCTCAATTATTTGCTAGTACCGCTTTATACTGCTGAGTTTGCGTTTTCCACAGCTGAATACGGATCCATCTCGATTTTATACAGCTACGTGGCATTTTTCATGATTTTCTTGCTATTCGGCATGGAAACCACATTCTTTCGATTCGTAAACAAGTCGGAAGACAAAGAAAAAACATTTAATCAAGCCTTTTCAATTGTTTTAGTGGTCAACGCCATAGTTCTTGTGCTACTCGTAGGCTTCTCTCAATCCATTGCCAATTGGTTGGATCATCCAGAGTTTAGGACCTACGTTATTTGGTTTGCATTTATCCTTGTATTTGATGCTACGTCCTCCTTGTTAATGGCGCGGTTGCGGTATCTAAATCAACCGAAACGCTTTGCTTTTATTCAGCTTAGTAATATTGGTACAAACATTATTCTAAACTTGATCTTTATCTTCTGTTTTCTGGAAGACGGGTCCGATTTTAGAGTTGGATACGTCTTTTTAGCGAACTTGATAGCGAGTTTTTTAAAACCCATTTTACTTTATAAAGACATTCTAAAGTTCCGCTTTACCTGGGACAAGGTTGTGGTAAGAACTATGACAATATTCGCACTTCCGTTAGTCTTAGCCGGATTTGCAGGAATTGTAAATGAAGTCATTGATCGTGTTTTACTGAGTAAAATGTTAGCGGGGTCAAACAGCCTCGAATATGCAGAAAGTCAAGTTGGGATTTACTCTGCCAATTATAAATTATCCATCCTAATTACATTGTTCATCACTGCCTTTCGATACGCGGCAGAACCCTTCTTTTTTGCACAAGAAAAAAATAAAGACAAAAACAAAATATACTCTAAAGTGATGACTTATTTTGTAATTGTAGTGACACTTATTTTCCTCGTCATTTCCCTTAACATCTATCTATTTAAGTGGTTTATACCAAATCCAGATTATTGGGAAGGACTGAAAGTTGTCCCTATCCTACTCTTAGCAAACGTGTTTTTAGGTATTTATTACAACCAATCAATTTGGTATAAATTGGCAGACAAAACAAAATACGGAGCCTATATCGCCTTAGGTGGAGCTTGCCTCACTCTAACTTTAAACATCTCATTAATTCCAGTTATTGGTTATATGGGATCGGCAATTGCAACTTTTGCGGTTTACTTTAGTATGATGGTGGCCTCGTACTACTATGGACAAAAGCATTATCCTATCAAATATAATCTTAGAAAAATTGGGCTTTATATCATCTCGGCAATTGTACTTTTCGGAATCAGTAAACTTATTGTTAGAGATCAAACTATTTTTACGTGGTCGCTCTTTATTATGAACGGCATTTTTTTACTTGTATTTATTGGAATTATTCTATTCATAGAAAGGCCTATACGAAGCCTTAAAAAGGGATAATTTTATTACTTTTGGTTTTTACCGCATATCATGACAATTGAAATTATAAATAAGTCCAAACATCCAATTCCACAATATGAAACGCCGCTTTCCGCTGGAGTAGATTTACGCGCAAATTTGGAAGCACCTGTAACCCTGAAACCACTAGAGCGTGCATTAATAAAAACAGGCTTGTTTATTGCTTTGCCAGAAGGATACGAAGCACAAGTTCGTCCAAGAAGTGGACTTGCTTATAAGAAAGGAATTAGTGTTTTAAACTCACCCGGAACAATTGATGCGGATTATAGAGGAGAAATTGGCGTGATTTTGGTAAACCTATCCAATGAGGAATTTATTGTGGCTGATGGCGAACGAATTGCTCAGATGGTTGTAGCTAAATGTGAGCAAGCCGATTTTATTGAAGTTGAGGTATTGGATGAGACAGAGCGAGGTGCGGGGGGATTTGGAAGTACAGGGGTTAAGTAAGTCGGCACTTCGAGAACCTCAGTGACCTTCCGCCTAGAAATATTGAATGTGATTATAGGTCAGGGCTAGAAGTAATACTAAAAACTATTGACTAAAGAAAATTATTAAACACGAAGTACTAGTTACTCAAGACTAACTACTAAGTACAAAAAAACAAACATGAAGATAATTGTACCAATGGCGGGAAGAGGAAGTAGATTAAGACCGCATACGCTTACGGTTCCCAAACCTTTAGTTCCTGTTGGGGGAAAACCGATTGTACATAGATTGGTACAAGACATTGCCAAAACTAGTACTGAAAAAATTGAAGAAATCGCCTTTGTAATTGGTGATTTCGGGAAAGAGGTAGAAACCGAATTAATTAAGGTTGCCGAGCAATTGGGTGCGAAAGGAAGTATTTACTACCAAGATAAAGCACTCGGTACTGCTCATGCTGTGCTTTGTGCTGCAGATTCGTTAAGCGGACCTGTCGTGGTGGCTTTTGCTGACACACTTTTTAAAGCAGACTTTACATTAGATGCTGATGCTGATGGGATTCTTTGGGTAAGTCAAATTGACGATCCTTCTGCGTTTGGCGTGGTAAAATTGAATGACGAAGGTATAATTACCGACTTTGTAGAAAAACCAGAAACTTTCGTGTCTGACTTGGCAATGATTGGAATATATTATTTCAAAGATGGCGGGAAATTAAAATACGAATTACAATACCTTATTGATAACGGGATTATTAAAGGAGGCGAATATCAATTACCGGATGCCCTTAAAAACCTTACTAAAAAAGGAGCAAAGTTCAAACCTGGAAAAGTAACTGAATGGCTAGACTGTGGAAATAAAAAAGTAACTGTTCACACCAATCAACGTGTACTTGAATTTGATAAGGACAAAGATTTGATTTCTGCTGATTTGGTAATGAAAAATTCAGTTGTTGTTCCGCCGTGTTTCATTGGTGAGCATGTTGTTATTGAAAATGCGGTTGTTGGACCACACGTGTCTTTAGGACGCGGAACCACAGTTAAAAATTCAGTAGTAACGAATTCAATTGTGCAAAAAAATGCCATGATCACAAATTCTATTTTACAAGATTCAATGATTGGTAACAACGCCAAAATCTTAAGTCATGGTAAAGTCATCAGTATTGGTGATTACACAACTATTGAATGATAAAATCGCCTCAAAATATCGCCTTTTCAACGTTAAAGCGCACCATTTACTATGCGTTTATGCTGTTTTTAGTAATTGGCTGTAATAATGCTAAGGAAACGCAAGAGTCGAATATTTATACGCAGCGTAAAACTTTTAAAACTGAATTTCATCAAGCAAATTCTGAAAAAATGATTGGTCATCATGAAAAAGCAATTGCACTTTTTCAGCGTTGCTTAGAACTTGAGCCAAATAATCATGCCGTACATATTGCTTTGTCAGACCTCTATCAAACACAAGGGGACAAGGATAAAACCTTACATCATGCTGTGCAAGCTTACGAAAATAATAAAGCGAATAAATGGTACGCCCTGCGGTTAGCAGACCTTTACTTTGAACGAAGCGATTTTATAAAAACTGCAGACTTATATGCAGCAATTATTGCAGATGAAAAAAACGTAGACATTAAGTTTAAGTATGTTGATGCGCTAATTCGCGCCGAAAGAAATACAGAAGCCATTGCTATGCTCAATGAAATTGAAGTTGAAACTGGTGTAATACCAGAGCTTACTTTTACAAAACATGATTTATACACACAATTAGGCGAAAAAGAAAAAGCCGAGGAAGAATTAAAACGACTCATTGACGAAAATCCGGAAGATGCCGACTATAAAATAATCGTAGCTGAATTTTATATGCAACAAAATGAATTCGAAGAATCAAAAAAAATGGTCCAATCCATCTTAATTGACAACCCTAATTATGGGCAAGCACATATTATGCTGGCTGACTTAGAGCTACGCCAGGACAATGTTCAAGGCGCTTTTGACAATTTAACGAAAGGATTCTTAAGTGAAGATGTTGAACTGGATCGAAAACTAGATATTCTCCACGGTTTACTGCCCTACACCGCCAAGAATGAACGCGATTTTAAAGAAATGCGAGAAGGCGTGTCAGCTCTTTTTGAAATTATTTATGACTCGAATTTAGGGAATGGCAAAATGCATAATTATTATGGTGATTTTTGGTCTTTTCAAGAGGATTATGCGAAGGCCGAGGAACAATATGAAATGGCGGTAGAAATTGATCCCGCATCATTTAATTTATGGTTACGCCTATTGGATGCGCAATCGAACTTAACCAATTATGACGGGCTTTATTCAAATGGACAAAAGGCCGCAGAACTTTTTCCAGCTCAACCGATTATTTATTTGTTTACTGGAATTGGGGCAATGGAAACAAAAAATTACGAAAAAGCTGAGGAGTGGTTCTTTCTTGGCAAAGATTTGGTAGTGCAAGATCCTCAATTACAATCCGAATTTCTCTATCAATTAGGTGATATGAATTATCGCCAATTGAATTTGGATGAAGGTAAATTTTACTTTGACCAAGCGATCCAAACATTCCCTGGAAACATTAATGTATATGCTGACAATGCCTTAAGGTTAATGAATAAAAACGAATTAAATCAAGCCGAAATTGAAATCAAAAAAGGAATAAATATAGCACCAAAAAGTTCAAAAATTCTGGATGTTTATGGGCAAATTCTTTTCCGTAAAAAAGAATATAAAAGTGCGAGTGAAGCCTTTTTACAGGCGCTATTTGAAAATAATACAGACGGAGTAATTCTGGAACACTATGCAGATGCCTTGTATTTGGATGGCGAAAAAGAGAAAGCAGTTGAACTTTGGGGAGAAGCCATTAAATACGGAAATGATTCGGAATTACTTAAACGAAAAGCCGAAGACAAAACCTACTATAAACCAGAGTAAGTCGCGCAACGATTCATTAATATGACACGCAATTAACCCATGAATAAGTACAGTAAAAAAAATATTTTAATTGGATTTTTCACACTCTTTTTAGTTGTGTTTATTGTTTCTTGTGGGAACAGAAAGCATGAAGATAAAGACGAAAAACTTCCCAATAAAAGCACGAAAGAACTAGAGAGAGCCTTGTTGGCACAAGACACCATTCCATACGACTTTTTGGCCGTGAGAATTGGCGTTGATTTAAAACGCACGAAGCAAAACGCCTCGTTTTCATGCTATGTTAAACTGAATATAGATACCGCATTTGGCGGATCCATTAAAGTTGGTCCTGCTGTTTTTGCCACATATATGGTCACCACAGATTCCATATTTTTCGCAAATAAGATGGAGAAATGCTATTTCAAAGAGAGTTTAGCATATATTTCAACATTATTTGGAACTGAAATTGAATTTGATTTTTTCCAAGATTTGATTTTGGGATTGCCAATAGGTTTAGATGAAAACACGAAATATCAAGAAATAAAAGACCCTGATCATTACATTCTCTCTTCACATAAAGAACGTTTGTATAAAAGATTAGAGAATGACCGATTAAATTTGGAAGATAATGTGATGTTGATTCAATATCACATGGATGCAAAAACCTTAGCCGTTTTTCAAACGAATATTGAAGTGCCTTCGGACACAACATCCATTCAAATTGCTTATTTAGAAACAAAAATAGAAGAAAGCTTCAAAGTTCCGGAATCCACAATTATTAATATCACTAATCCGAAAGATACACTTGAAATTGAATTGAATTACGCTTCAGTAAAAATTAACAAGCCATCCGAAATAAAAATTAAAATACCAGATTCATACGTTGAGTGCAATAAGTAAATATATCGCAATATTATTCTGTTTTTTGGCCTTTACAGCAATTGGTCAAGAGAAAGAGAGCGACCGCTTAAAAAAGCAACAACAAGAGCTTGAAAAAAAAATTGGGTTGACTCAACAGTTATTAGAGAGTACGGCTGAAAGTCGCGAAAACCTCTCAGATAATATCAACTTAATTGACCGCAAAATCCAATATCGACAAGCATTACTTGACAATTTACAATTGCAAATGTCAAAACTGGATTCAGACATTTCTCAACTTAATTTGGAAATTGCCAAGTTAGAATTAGAAGTGGAGCAACAAAAAGAGCAATACAAGCAGATGATTGTTAAGGCTTATAAAATGCGAAATTCAACCGCCTCGTTACTATTTGTGCTGTCGTCTGAATCTTTCAACCAAGCCAATAAGCGTATGGAGTATTTGGAGCAGCTTTCAAAGTACCGCTCTGACCAAATTAGCAAAATTCAAACCTTGATTGAAAAATTAAAGCAACAACAGCTTATTCTTGAAACAAAAAAACGAGAAAAGGATGATATTACAGTTCGCAGTTCTCAAGAACAAAAAAGATATGTCCGCGACCGTGAAAACCAGAAGCAAACCATTAAAGAAATGCAGGGTCAAGAGACCCAACTCAAGCAAGAATTAGCGAATCAACGAAAAAAATCACGCGAAATTCAAAACGCAATTAATGCTGCAATTAACAAAGAAATTTTAGCCGAAAAAAAGAAAAACATATCGGTTGCCGAACGCAGTGAGATTGAATTAAGCAATAAAGGCTTTGAAGACAATAAAGGACGCCTCCCTTGGCCTGTTGCAAGTGGAGAGATTACTAAAGGATTTGGGAAGCAACCACATCCTGCGCATGTCAATGTATTTACATATAACAATGGCGTTGACATTACCACAGTAAAAGGATCGACCGTTCGTGCCGTTTATGCGGGCGAAGTAACAAGCGTTATTGTGATTCCGGGCGCTGGAAAGGCTGTAATTATAGCACATGGAAATTACCGCACCATTTATTCTAACCTACAAGAAACCTATGTTAAAACAGGTGACCAAGTTCGCGTTAAACAGGAGGTGGGCGCCTTACTTATTAATTCATCTGGAAATTCAGAAGTGCATTTTGAAATTCGTAAAATCACAACCGACGGACAGATTAGTAATATTAACCCAACCTATTGGCTATATAAATAAGGCATGATAGCAATTGTCCGCGTCATTACTTCCTTTCCTTTTCGTGGTCCAACCCATCCTTTTGGACAAAAGGTACATCATCCAATTGATAAACCAAACAGCCTTTATCTAAATCATAATTGAAGTACATGCGCTGGGGAGATAATATGGCATTTCCTTGCGAATTCTTTGCAGGTTCCCAATTTGGCATTGTTCTCAAAATATGTGTCGCATTATTAATGAAAGCATTCATGATTTTTTTATTCAACAACATTTTTACATCATTAAATGCCGGTCCATCACGTTCGCTCATTTTAGTACATTTTGCATCAATTTCAGTAATTAAACCATCCCCCGTAACAAAAAATTCACAGCGCACCACACCTTCTATCCCTTTGTTGCGAGCAGATTTAGGATAATGTAAATTTTTGTCTATAAATTTATCCATTGCGTAATGACCGCCTGGATAGCTTGCACGGCGAGTTCGATCCTTACCAATTATAATATCACTATCGCTTCTATCAACTATATTTTCGCTATTCTCAATTTCATTGGAAGCGTCACCATCATTCGTTGCATTTTCTTCAACTACATTTTCCCATTGAGGCAAAGGAATTACAGCATTATTCATTTGATTTTCATCCAGTTTTTCGTAGGAGTTAACAGAAGAAAATATCGTTTCGGGTTCTTCATGAATCAACGTTTCTTCTTCAGGGACAAAGTCAATTATAGTTGAATCAATTACAGTAATCTCAGAATCCTCTATCGCCAAGTTCGTATCATCCATTACTGTTTCAGTATCCATATTAAAATAAACCAACCCAGCAGTTAATAATCCCACTCCAACCACACTTGTTATTCCAATCCATAAATTGCTCATTCCGCTTGCTCCACCTCCTGCAGCAGCGGTTGCATTTATTTGGGCGCGTAAGGCCTTTCGGTTCACGGCTTTTATAAGTTCTTGTTGCTGATTTACTGCACTTTCTAAGCTAGGATCGGCGCTAATTTTAGCTTCAAAAGTAGCATGATCGGCTGGCGATAAATTGCCAGACAAATACATGTCAATTTGTTCTAAGGTGGTCAATTCTGATCTCATTATTTAATTGATTGAGGTAGCGGTTTTAATATCTTTGGCAAGTGACATGGCTTTTTCCATGCACTTATATTTTTGAGTTTTTGCTGAATTTACACTCGAAAATTTGAGTTTTTCAGCGATTGTTTTCATACTTTCTTTTTTAAAATAAAAGAGCTCAAACACTTTTTTGCAGCGCTCAGTAATTTGTGATAGAACCGATTCTAACATTTTTAACTCTACTTCCTTTTCCGAATTATAATCTAAATCGTCGGCGGTTAGAATTAAGGTGTCTTTCCATTCTAATTCTGGATTTTTTTGTCGTTTACGTGCTTCATTTTTCCACATGAAACGCGCAATTCCGTACAAATAAGTTGTCAATTTTGAGGTTAATTCAAATTTTGGATCGGAAACTTTTTCGATTAATAAAATTAAACTATCATGAAATATTTCCTGCGCTATTTCTGAGTCACCCCCACTAGACATGATGTTAGCTTTCACTTTCGGAAACTCTTTATACAAGATCTTAATAGCCTTGTTTGTCCGTCCTTTTCTAATTTGCGATATGATTTCTAAATCTTTCAGCTGATACTTTATGTCAGTTTTCATTAAAGGTAACTATTTAGGGTTAAAATCTATTTCCGGGCATCCGACCAACCTCGGTATTATTAAAGTGAAATGGGATAAAACCCCTAATTTCAAACGATTGAGAAAAAATTCAGATTAAATCCCTACATTTGGTCTTGTAGACTTATGATTATTCACCGAAAAGGATTGTTTACATCCCTTACTATTGCTCTTGTAAGTTGTGCTGGTTCTAATGACACGGACCTGAATGATAATTCAGTAGATTCTTTGATGGATAGTGTCGTCACCATGTCGGATCCAGAGGAAATTGATTTTGTTGAAACCATTGATTCAGCTGCTGTTCAGGTTAATCGAGATATCAACTGTGATGCCCATTTTATATCGGCAATGAATTTACCTAAGCCTGATCGCTTAACAATTATTCATTGCGATTATTGGAGTTCAGACAACCC
>Ga0213861_10001907_pt1 | contig 18296 bp, 19 predicted proteins | sample PICome_4_FD_160110 | JGI IMG/M metagenome (GOLD analysis project Ga0213861, IMG submission 160110) | Coastal seawater microbial communities near Pivers Island, North Carolina, United States - PICO131 | ecosystem: Environmental > Aquatic > Marine > Coastal | place: USA: North Carolina... | reverse complement strand
AAACCCATAGTCATTAAGAATTGCAATGCAGCTGCGGTTTTTGATATCGACGACACTCTATTTTCTTCCTACGGCGTGAGTTCAACCAATACGCCCTCTTTCACGTATGACCCAACACGCTCCTCAATCGCTGAAACCACGTGCCAGCTGCCCACGATCAAGACCACAAAGAAACTGCTCAAGAACTTTCAAAGCTGGGGCATGGATATCTTCCTCATCACAGGGCGGTATGAATCTGAACGAGCTGGAACAATTGCGTGCCTCAATGCCGCGGGAATCAGTGATTGGAAACAATTAACCATGCGCCAGGAGGGCGATAAGAGCCTGGCATCAACCTATAAAGCCAAAAATCGCAGGGCAATTGAAGAGACCGGCGTGAAGATAGGTCCAAGCATGGGCGATCAAGTGAGTGACATGTCCTATGGATACCTCGGTCGCGGCTTCCTTCTGCCCAACTTGATGTATTTCATTCCATAGAATGCCCAGTAAATCATGAGCCGCATATTCACCATGAGTTTTGCTTCGGTCTACCCGCACTATCTCAACAAAGTAACGAGAAAAAATAGAACCGAAGCTGAATTGCGAGCTGTGATCCGTTGGCTCACCGGATTCACAGACAAAAATTTGCAGTCACTCATTAACCGCGAGGTCACATTCACCGAGTTTTTTGATCAAGCCACACTCAACCCCGATGCCAAATTCATCACCGGGTCAATCTGTGGAATTAAGGTTCAGGAAATAACGGATCCACTCATGCAAAAGATTCGCTTCCTTGACAAAGTGGTTGATGAGCTCGCACAAGGAAAGTCTGTAGAACGCATCACTACACGCTCAGCCAAATAGATCTAATGCCTGTGAAATCATTCAGGGCTAAGCACAAAGTCATGCTGGCAAATTAACTGGCCTGAGGGGTCAGTGACGAAAGTTTCAATCAAGGACTCCTTGACTCCAAAAACGGTATCAGAATCCAAGTAGTCACTTGCTGCATCGAAAATATGAGTGGTCAACGGTTTAAACCCAGAAGCTGACACCTTGAAGTGCACGTGCGCTGCACGCCATTCGTGCCTCCCTGTGTCCCTGAGCAACGTGCCCACCGGGCCATCAGCAGGAATCGGATAGGGCACCGGTCGAACTGATTGAATGAGAAACTCACCATGCCCATTAGTGGTGTATCGGCCGCGCAGATTTGTGGCCGGCTGTACATCAGGCTGCTGAACGGCATAGAAGCCTGTTGCTGCATTTTGCCAAGCGTCTACTTCGGCTCCCACGATCGGCTCGCCAGTCTCTGTGATCACTTTCCCCTTGATGAGAATGGGTTCCCCACGATCCTCATATTCGACCATTGATTCGCCGAATTCTCTTCTCGGTGATTCAGGAACATAGAACGGTCCAAGAATTGTGGGCTCGGTGGCGAGAGATTCAACATCTGAATGATTTATTAGGTCAACGAGTGATGACAGCCCGAGGGTGTCGGACAACAAGATGAACTCCTGTCGCACCGAGTCCGTGATGTTGCCCGTTTCAGTGAGAAATCGGATGCCCTCCATCCATTCCTGGTCAGTCAATTGAACATCAATGGCGAAGTCGTGGAGGTGCGTGACCAGGGACTGCATTATCTCTCGCAGGCGGGGGCTGGGAGTGGCTTCTAGTCTCATAATGACTTCCTGCGTTAGTGCCGAAGGCGTCATCTTCTCTTCGTGGTTACCGCTCATTTTCGTGCACTTTCTTCCGAGGATTTGATAGCTAGTGAGTTCAAGAGTTCACTTGAAGTGAGGGTGTATCCCACTGGGAATAACTTGATGCGACCTTTGCCCGAGATGATTCCCCAAAGGCCCTGAGGGGCAAAGAGGGTGATGACGATCGCCGCAACACCGAGAATGATGAGGTACCAGACTCCCAAGTCGGACAACCACTGCTGGAGCGCGAAAAAGACAATTGCGCCAACGATCGGGCCTTCAATGGTTCCCAAACCTCCGATAATGACAATGAAGATCATAAATGCCGAATATTGAACCGAGAAAATTGAATTTGGTTCCACCCGCAAGGTATTTGCCGCAATAACTGCACCTGCTAGGGCAGTTCCCATTGCTGCCACGATGAAAACAATTCGTTTGGAATAGGGAACTCGGACACCAAGTGATGACGCAGCGATGGAGTCATCTCTGATCGCCGTAAAGCCAAGCCCCAACCGCGAACGCATGATTAAGTATGTGACCACGATGGCCAAAACGACCGCGATCAATCCAAACCAGTAGACATAGGCGATCCTGCGCCCCGGTGAGAGGTCCGTCAGAGCTGAAAATGAAATTCCTGACCCACCACCCAACACCGGAAACTGAACAGTGATCAATTTGATCACTTCAGCGATAACCCACGTGCCAATTGCAAAATAGCCTCCAACCAATCTGAAGGCTAGAAATGAAATAGGAATAGACATCAGCCCAGCGACGATGACGGCAAGAGGGACGGCTATCAGAAAATTGATTCCGAGGGTGTCTGCAATGTAGACCAAACCATAAGCACCGATCCCCAAATAGGCTTGCTGCCCAATCGAGACCATCCCACCGTAGCCTGCCAAAAGATTCCACATCGTTGCCATCACGATGAATGCGAAGAGTGTGACCAAAGACTGCTGCGTGCCGCGCCCAAGGTAATAGGGAGCCAGCGCCAACGCCGCAATGGCGAAAACCCCAAAAACCAGACCACCCCATGAAGACTTGGTGGCCCGGCGCACTTGCACGTTGGAATCGACGGAAGAATTCATCGAGAAGACACCACCTTGGGTAGTAGGCCGCTAGGTCTAAAGGCCAGGATCGCAAGAAACACTAAATGTCCAGCTAGGACACCATAACTGGGATTAATCTGTGCACCGATTGTCTGAGCACATCCCAGCACCAAGCCACCGATCAAAGTTCCCCAAAGGGAACCAAGACCTCCTATGATTACGGCCTCAAATGCAAAGATGAGAATGGCATCGCCAAATGTAGGACTGAATTGAGTCCGCATGCCGATCAGAAGGCCCGCAAGTCCAACGGTGGCAAAGGCAATTGCCGTGGACAACGCATACACTTGCTTGTTATCGATTCCCATCAATGTCACAGCTTCACTATCATCGCTGGCTGCTCGCATGGCCCGTCCCAAGGCAAACTTGGATAAAAACACTTGAAGTGCCAGCACCACAAGAACACCAATGACAAAAGTGATTAGTGGGAATACGCCAATAAATAGATCTCCTGCGATTTCAAAGCTCTCTCCCGCGAGCGCACCAATGGGGATTGATTGCGTGTCCGCTGAAAAAACCTCTTGGAGACCCTGAGTTAGAACTACCGCTAACCCAAAGGCAACGAGCAAGGGTGAGAGTCCTCCACGCTTGAGAGATAGATTGAATAACCCCCGTTGAACTGCATAGCCCAATGCGGCCATCACGGGTACGACCACGATGATTGCAATTACAGGTGACACATCAAACTCTTGAACAATGATGAGGCCGAGATATGCAGCGAGAACTGCAAAGGTTCCGTGTGCCAAGTTCACGATCCGCATGACACCAAACATCAACGAAAGCCCTGAAGCAAGCAAGGCATAAAGCCCTCCAAGGAGCAAACCTTGGATGAGTGCGTTAATCCATTGCATGTTGACCCCTAGATTCCAAAGTATGCGGCAGCGATTTGTTCCCGTTGCAATTGCGCAGGGGTTCCTTCAAGGACCGTTCGGCCTTCAAGCAAGCATTGAACTCGATTGGCTACTTTGAGAGCCTGATTTACATCCTGCTCAACAAGAAGCACTGTCGTGCCTGCAGAAGTAATAGCCGGAAAAGCGCTATAGATTTCCTCGACCGCCACTGGCGCCAATCCTAAGGACACTTCATCCAGCAATAAGACTCTCGGGTTACTCATTAGAGCTCTCGCGATCGCCGTTGCTTGCTGCTCCCCTCCAGACAAGTTAACGCCCTTACGTTCCTTGCGGTCTTTGACCAGCGGGAAGGCCGAATAGATTTTGGCTAAATCCCAAGGCCCCTTCCTTTTGGTATGCGATCCGACCTGCAAGTTTTCCTCAACTGTTAAGGAGGGGAAGATCCGACGCCCTTCGGGGGTGAGGGAGATGCCCAACTTCACACGCTTGTGGGCCGCAAGCTTGCTCACGTCGGAACCATCAAATGTGATTTTTCCTTTCGACGGCTGTAGAAGCCCCGAAATACATTTCATGAGGGTGGATTTACCTGCGCCATTAGCTCCAATGACGGCAAGTAACTCACCCTCATTGAGCGTTAAGTTGAGATCGTACAGCGCCTGAAAGTCAGAGTAGAAAACATCAATACCTTCGATGGATAACAAAGGATGTGTCACAATCAGGCCTCCAACTCAAAAGTCGAGCCCAGATATACCTCAATCACCTTGGGATCTTTCATGACTTTATTTGGGTCACCGATTGAAAGAATCTCGCCAAAGGCAAGGCACATTAGTTCATCTACCACCTGCAGCAAGGCGTGGACAATATGCTCAATCCAAATCACCGTAACGCCACTTTTGATCAGGTCATTGATAGTGCTAATGAGTGCAGGCAATTCCTTCTCGGTGAGGCCACCTGCAATTTCATCTAGAAGAATGATTTTGGGGTTAGTTGCCAGAGCTCGGGCCAATTCCAATCTCTTTCGGTCTAGCAGACGCAAGGTTCCTGCCGGACGATTTGCCAAATGAATGAGACCTGTCCGAGACAATGCGGCATTGGCTGCTTCATAGCCCATGGAACCATGCATTTCTCCCCCGAAAGCAGCTCCAACATAAACGTTTTCAAAGACCGTCATGTCTACAAAGGGTCGCGGGATTTGAAATGTTCGGGCAATGCCCATCTTATTTCGTGCTTCAGCCGAGGTATTCGATATATCGGTGCCCTCAAAAATAATCTCACCAGAGTTTGGTGCCAACACACCGGTGATCAAAGATAAAAGTGTTGATTTGCCCGCGCCATTGGGCCCAACAATGCCCAAGGCTTTACCTGCATTGACGGAAAAACTCACGTTGTCCGCGGTGACAACTTTCCCGAAACTCTTGGAGAGCCCCTTCACCTCGAGCATTGCGGTCACGACTACACCTGCGCTTTCATGGGGACACATCAAGTTGTGAATTGGGTGGAGCCTCAAAATATGAGGCTCCACCCACAATCACAAACTAGTTGAGTGGCTCAACCGAGCCAGCAACTGGAATTTCTGGGTTCAACTTGTTCGACACAATGACGAGGTCGAATGGGTAGTCCCCTCCATCGGTGGCACGCCACTGTCCACCAGCAATCGGTGTCTTGGCAACGTTAGGAACCGGACCACTTGTCCAATCCAAGTTTCCTACCACGGTGCTGACCTGCAAGGTCTTCATAGCCTCAGCGATTGCTGCCTTGTCTGTACTTCCTGCACTTTGTACAGCTGCGACAGCCACTTCAAATAGTGCCTCAGCAAAGCCCAGCGGTTGAGTCCACTGCTTACCAGTTGCATCCTGGTAACTCGCTGCAAGCTCAGCTGCAGACTGACCCGTCAAGCTGCTGCTAAATGGGTAGGTAGGTGTCCACCAAACCTCGGTGCCGAGGTTGTTGCCCAGATCGCCCAAAGCTTCGATAGCTGATGGGAATAGCAGCGCCTTGCCAATGGTTGCCAACTTGGGCGAGAACCCTTGCTGATTGGCCTGCTGCCAAAATGTTGTGAAATCCGGTGGGATTGGTACACCGGTGATGATCTCGTCCCCATTGGACTTGTAAGAAGAAATCTGAGCAGAGAAGTCCTGGGTTCCGTTGGGGTACAGGCCCGGATCATTGATGGTGTACCCATCGGCTTCGGTTAATGCAGGGAAGTTTGCACTCCATGCCTCACCATCTGGATCATTGGGGAACAATCCTGCAACCTGCTTGTTTGTATCTACCTGATTCCACATATCAACATAGGTGCCAGCGACATCCTCAAGACCCCAGAAGAAGTGGTAAGTCCAGTCAAATGCGGATTCACCGGGTACGCCACCGCGTCCAATGAAGTAAGGCTGCCATGGTGCAACAGTGGTGATACACGGCGTGGCATTTGCCTCGCACTGATCAGACACTGGGTTAACGATGTCAGGCGTTCCTTCTGCGAGAATTATGTCAACGCCATCGGTGTTGATCAGTTCCGCGGCGACTTCACCCGCGCGCTTCGGATCGCTCTGTGCATCCTTGGTAATAATTTCTACCGAGTATGACTCACCGTTGACATTAATGGGATTCTCGGCGAAGTAAGCCGTCATGGTGTCGATGACATACTGATCGGCTTCACCAAATCCAGCTAATGGACCTGTCTGTGGCGATACGAAGCCGACTTTGAGAGTTCCTCCTGTAGCAGCTGGTGCAGACTCAGAAGACTCGCTAGCAGTAGGGGCTGCTTCCGTTGTTGCAGTGTCCTCATCGAGGCTGCTGCTACATGCTGCAAGCGTCAAAGTAACTGCAGCAACGGCAGCAGTCCACTTGATCGATTGACTTAACTTCATTCTCACTCCTTTTGGGTGATTTGTTGGAAAGGCTCAGGTGCTACTGAGTCTTCGGTTTTTCTCCTACACATGCTGCAGTCAGCAGCTCTCGAACTCCGTCAGCATCAACAGGTCGAGGGTTTTGGGGTTGGGCAGCAACAATAATTTCTGTTGCCTCGGGAATATCGTCACGTGAGAATCCATAATTTTCAATACAAGTTGGCGCGCCAATGGCGGCAGCAAGCTCCCACATTGCAGCGGCTGGGTTCGGCTCATCAAATCCCGCGCGTGCTAACGCACTCGAAATTCTTTTCATAGCCTCAGGCGCTGCAGATCGATTGAAGTCGATTGCGTAGCTGAGAACTGCAGAATGCGTTTGAGCATGCGGTGTGTTGTAGGTACCCCCGAGCGTATGACAAATTTTGTGATGGATTCCCATACCCGTAGTGCCTAGCGCCCATCCAGCAAGCCAAGCACCAAACATTGCCTCACTGCGGGCCTCCAAATTCTCAGGCTCAGCAGCGATTGTGGGGAGCGAACTTGCAAGGGCAAACACTCCTGCTTCGGCCTGCAGGAGAGAAATTGGAGAAACATCGGGGGCGTACATAGCCTCAACCAAATGTGCCATGGCATTCATACCGCTCGCCACTGAAATGTCAACGGGCAATGAGAGGGTCACGGTTGGGTCATAGATAACAGTTACCGGAAGTACGCCAAGGTCACGACCTGTGGTTTTCCTTGCCCCTTCTGTTAATCCCCAAATGGAAGTCATTTCAGAACCAGCGTAGGTCGTGGGTACAGCAATAATTGGGGTTCGGTTTGTTTTTGCAATAGCTTTAGCGGTGCCAATCGATGAGCCCCCGCCAACAGCGAGGAGCAAATCAGCACCAACCTCGCGACTTAACTCTGCCGCACGATTCGCATTCTCAACAGGAACATGCATGATCACGTCCGTGTATCGCCCTACAACTAAGTCTCCCAATTGATGCTCAATAGCATCTGCATATTCGGATTCAGGACCACCAGAAATCACCAAGACTTTTGAGGCACCGAGCTTGTTTATTTCGGATAAGACTTGGTCTATGGAACCTAGGCCGAAGATCACCCGGCAAGCCGGAACATCATGTACAAAATGCATCATGCCGAATCACGCCCAACAAATTTGCGCAATTGACTGATTTCTTCTGTGGTTGGTGCCGCAGTCTCCTGAACCTCGGGTGCAACCCTCAAGGACCAACCTGTTGCATCGATCGCTTCCTGCACGGTGCGCCCCGGATGAATTGCCGTAAGAATCAATTCGCCTGTGACTGAATCAGGCCTCATAATGCCAATATCTGTAATGACGACCTGTGGCCCATTGCCACGCAGTCCCAAATCATTGCGTGAATCATTTCCATGAAAATTTCCGACGCTGGTGATGAAATCGACCGATTCAACAAATGCTCGCTTGTTGTGACGCAACATGATGTACGTCTCTTTTGCGCTGGCTGCAATCTCAGGAGCTCCTCCCGCTCCAGGTAACCGCACCTTTGGATGGTCATACTCCCCTACAACCGTCGTATTCAAATTTCCATACTTGTCAATTTGAGCTGCGCCCAGGAACCCAACATCAACTCTTCCTGCCTGCAACCAGTAAGAAAAGATCTCAGGCACAGAAACAACGCAGTCAGCGGTATCAGCGAGCTCACCATCTCCGATGGACAACGGTGGCCTCGTCGGCTTCGCGCCGATAGTCCCCGATTCATAAATCAAAACTGCATCTGGGGCATGCATTCTTCGAGCCAAGTTGGCCGCAATGCTGGGTAGGCCAATGCCCACAAAACATACGGTGCCGTTTGGCATCTCTCGCGCCGCGCATATCGTCATGATTTCGTCTGAGGTTGGTGCCTGTAGGTCCAACATGGGTTCGGCAAGAGTCATGTTGAAATCGCCACTTTCACCTGATCTGCCAGCAACTGCAAATAGTCGGCATAGGTCTCAGTGCCGTGGATATTGGTTTCAATCCAGGAATTGAAGACTTCGATATCCCTGCTAATCGCTTCCCAATCTTGATAGAAGTCGTTATCACGGGCGTAGTAGCCGTGCGCGTAGGAAGGGTGTGCACCTCTCGGTACGACAGCAATGGCATTGATGACCCACGAAGGAATGACCACCGTGGCTTTAGAGCTCAAACTCGGAACGATTTCCTCAACAGTCACGATGGACCGTCGTGAGGAAAGTACCACCTCTTTTTGCACACCTTGAATGCCCCAGAGTCCAACATTGCCCGCTTCGTCAGCCTGTTGGGCATGAATGATTCCAACATCAGGGGTGAGCGCGGGTACTGCAGTCAGGGTCTCACCCGTGAATGGGCACTCGATGGGCATGATTGTTGAGGTGTGATCTGGGAGGTTTGTGCCCACGTATCCACGGAGCACCCCAAAAGGCAAGCCGCTCGCGCCCGCAACATAGCGTGCCGCCATACCTGCATGACTGTGCTCTTCAATCTCGAGTGCGTGCGGATATGCGTTTTCCACGGAGTCGCGGAAACGATGCAGGGAACCTACTCCAGGATTGCCGCCCCAAGAAAAAATTAACTTTTTCGCGGTTCCTGCGCCAATGAGTTGGTCATAGATGACATCTGGTGTCATGCGCACCAAAGTAAGGTCCCGAAACCTCTGACGAATAATTTCGTGGCCCGCCGCAAAAGGAATCAGGTGGGTAAATCCTTCAAGTGCGACAGTGTCACCCGAGTGAATATTTGCGGCTACCGCATCAGCCAGCGTGGTTAATTCAGCCATTCGCGTTCCTGGGATAGAACGGCGGAAGTTGTGCATCCACATTCACCCAAATTGCCTTGGGTTCCGTGTACTCGCGCATGGCTTCGAAGCCCATTTCTCTCCCATAACCGGATGACCCCATACCACCAAATGGAGAGCCTGGATTGACTCTCTTATATGAGTTAATCCACACCATTCCTGCATTAAGTTCTCGCGCGGTCTTATGCGCGCGACTGAGATCGCGAGTCCATAGTCCACCGCCCAGACCATAATCGACAGAGTTTGCGATCTCGAGGGCCTGTTCGTCGGTGGAGAAGGTGTGAACTGTCATAAATGGACCGAATACTTCTTCACACGCAGCACGTGAATCACTTGAAATTCGGACAATTGTGGGCTCAATGTAGGAACCGAGCGCCAGTGCAGGATTAGATGGTGCACGCCCCCCAAGGAGAACTTCACCACCCTCAGTGATTGATTGTTCGACATAGCTCAGGACCCGATCCCTATGCATAGGAGTCGTCAGGGGCCCCATTTCGGTTGAGGGATCCTTCGGATCTCCAACTTTGATGCTCGCGGCAAGGGCCACAAACTTTTCAAGGAATTCTTCGGCGATCGATTCATGGATAATCAATCGGCTTGCAGCAATACAAGCTTGACCCTGATTATGAAATATGCCAAAAGCCGTTCCATTTACAGCTGCAATGATGTTCGCATCTGGGAAAACAATATTTGCACCCTTGCCTCCCAGTTCTAAATGAACTTGTTTCAGGGACTCAGCGGCGCCACGTGCTACCTGTCGTCCAACGGCGGTGCTACCTGTAAACGATACTTTCGCAATATCGGGATGGTCAACGATTCGTTGGCCCGCCGTTGCGCCATAGCCTGGGACAACATTGATTACTCCTGCAGGGAAGCCAACTTCGGCAGCAAGTTCAGCAATGCGCAGGGCGCTGAGCGGGGTAATCTCTGCAGGCTTCATCACAACGGTGTTTCCCGCGGCTAGCGCTGGAGCCATCTTCCACGACGTAAACATCACGGGAAAGTTCCACGGCACGATTTGCCCAACTACACCAAGGGGCGTTGGCACGACATAATCGAGAAATCCCTGTTCAACTGGAACAACGCTGCCTTGAAATTTATCGGCCATTCCGCCGAAATACCTAAATGTTGCAGCCGTTCTGGGCACATCAAGATTTCGAGTGTCTCTCACCGGGTGGCCAGTGTCCCGAGACTCCAGCAAACTGAGGTAATCGACATCATCTTCGATGGCATCCGCCAACTTCAATATCAACCTGCCTCGATCAGCCGCTGCCATAGATCCCCAAGAGGACTTGGCTCGCTTGGCTGCGGTGACCGCACGATCGATATCCGCCTCCCTGCCCTCAGCAATCGTCGCCAAGAGTGAGTTGTCATGCGGATCATGGACATCAAGTGTCGATCCATCGAGTGAATCAACGAACTCTCCATCAATGAACAACTGCGTTTGCACGTACAACTCTCTTTCAGTTAAGACGAATCGAATGTTGATTCAGGGAAATCAGAACTCAACCGGATAGGTAGGGGTCTTCCCACTTGCAATCAACTCGGGCAAGTCTGCAGAGTTGTTTTCCCACACAAGGAGCATTGAACGCTTGGGTGAATAGCCCTGATGGCGAATATCTGCCGGCATCGCACAAATATCACCCGCCTTCATGGTCACCCTCGAGCGCACAGCGCCTGTATCACGATCCTCTACTTCCCACGTTATTTGATCGGAAAGCTGTAAAAACCACTCAACCCGATCATTGCCATGAATTATGGGAAGGATGTATTCCTCGGTTGTCGGGCAGAAAAGCGAGTCTTTGCAAACACTCACAACAGACGGATTCCACGTGACATCGGAACGTGAAAGGTATGCAAAGAGATTGAAAGCAGCAACTTGATCCTCGAATCCTGGCTCTACCTCAACGACTGGCTCACTCTGATCAACATCAAGGAACATGCGGTTAATTGGGAAACCTGATTCGTCTGAGCGAATCTGTTCATCGGATGGCAACCCCACCATCCGATTTGCGGCCACTCGCCTGCGCGTCACCGCATTGGTATTTGAGCCGCTCTTAATTCCAAATGGCGATCCAGTCTCATGCGGAGAAGCAAACGGATCAAAAGTTTCATTGGTCCAGTCGTCAAGGATTGCCTTGAAAACTTCGCGGATAGTTTCGGTCTCCACATTTTCGCTGTAATCCAACTCGGCTTTCCGGTACGACTCGTTATACCGTCCTGCAAAAATATCGACTGTCCCATAGTGGTTGACGGTGCCAAAAACGCCATCAAAGTTGACTACTCCATAGAAGAAATCCCACGCGACATCACGTTGAAGGGCGCGAAGGAAGGCGTCAACACTCATGATGTGGTTGCCTGTCGGCCAGCCAATATAAACAAAGAATTCATCACGCGAGAACGTGAATTCACCTAACTGGAATATTTGGTAACCCTCAATGTTTACTTCCAGTGATTCAGAGTTGATTGTTGTCATGTTTTCTGTCCTTTTCTTTACTGGATGCCTAAACGGTCTGACAAATTTGTGCCCAGCGATACTGGGTGTCGACACCTTCGATGGTCTGCATCAGAAGCACACCTGGATTGGAGTTGATGAATCTGTATGCGCACTGAGCTGGCAGCAATGCTTGGTGCCCCAAAGACAAGTGCATGCGACCCATAAGCGCACCTTCAGGAGCTTGCTTCAATGCGATTGAGCCTTGCTGCGATTCTGGGACGCTTTCACTACTCGGCTTGACGAGTTCGACGGTGGTTGCTCCATCCAGACACACAACGAATTCGTCGTGTGCGGCCATGCGCCATTCGGACTCGCCTTCGGCTCTAACGACCTCAAGGACGTATTCCATGTTCTTGCCAACGGCAACTTTTTCCCACGGTTTGCTTTTCGACGCAACTTCATAGACGTTGGAGAACGCGTAGTGTCGGGGATCATCGTTAATTAACTCGACCCCACCTTTGTCAAAGTTCTCTAGGGAAGCGAATTTGGTGGTGTACTTGGATTTTTGGACCCCACCACTAGTGGCCCGATTCTCAACTGCCATGACTCACTCCAATAGTTCGTTATACGAACATTTGTTCGCTGATGGAACGAATCATTCAGGGCAACACGGACTCCGTCAAGCATATTGAGGAATTGAGTTCGAATTGCGACCAAAAGTTCGTATGCCGCACAATTTGGCTTAATTGCGCTACCCTGCAATCGTGAACGAGACTCCGACTGATTTCGTCCGCTCTCTGCAACGCGGGCTGAGTGTGATCCAAGCATTTTCAAGTGAGCATCAAAGGCTCACACTCACTGAAGTTGCCCAAATCACCGACATGACGAGGGCAACAGCCCGGCGATTCCTACTCACGCTCGAGCATTTGGGCTACGTCGGCACCGAAGGACGGTACTTCTATCTCAAGCCTCGCGTGCTTCAACTTGGTTACGCCTACCTGTCTTCCTTGTCGGTCGCTGAGGTAGCCCAGAGTCACCTAGAGAGATTGGCCCAGCACATGCACGAGTCGTGTTCGGCATCCGTGCTCGACTCGGAGGATGTCGTTTATGTTGCGCGTGCCGCGACAAATCGAATCATGGCAATTGGTCTATCGGTGGGCACGCGGCTTCCGGCTTACTGCACCTCGATGGGGCGTGTACTGCTCGCGGCACTACCGCAAAACGAATTGGACCGCTATTTGGAAGTGGCTGATTTGAATCCTCGTACTTCGCAAACTGTCTTTACAGTGCCTCAATTGCAACAAGTGATCGATGACGTACGTGCTCAAGGATGGTGCGCACAAGATCAAGAGTTGGAATTGGGTGTGCGCTCAATTGCCGTGCCTGTCCATAGTAGCAACGGAGCAACCATCGCCGCCGTAAACATCTCCGCTCATGCAGCTCGAGTATCAATGACGCAGTTAATTGAGGAGTTTCTGCCCGAGTTGCAACAATGCAAAGTAGAAATCGAGCGAGATCTGATTGGCCGGCTTTAGTGTCCGGCAACAAGGTTTACCGATGGTCCAACGACAAGTGCTCTCACTTGAGCCAGTAGATCGGCCATGTCTTCACACAGTGGCAACGAAAGAAGTAGCACTTCAGCGCCGGCACGTGCTAGTTCCATGACCTGAATCTGGCCTTCTTCAAAGGTTCCGAATATTCCAGAGTTCTCGGGGTGCTCAGGGCCGCTAAACGATGGCTCCAAACTGGCCCGCGCCACGGCCTCATTGCGAGTGCGGCCAATTGCAAGAGCAAGATCGACGATCAGCGGGCTTGTGTCGCCTCCCGCGTCAAGTCGTTCGCGAAGCGCTTTGACTTTCACCAGGTCAAAGCCATGTACGACATTTGGCGCCAGGTCAAGCGAGTCGGTGACGATCATGAGATCACACCCTGAATTCACCAACTCTTCTACCAGCCTTTGCTGAGTCTCTGAATCCAAACCACTAGGGAGATGAACTGCAATGAACCCAAGCCGCGAGGCGAGAGCCGTGACGTGACGAATTTGTTCACATGTCCATGTTGACCCACAACGCAATGCGATGTCCATGATTTGGGAATCTTGGATACCTTGCAGGACCATGTTCTCTCCTTTGAAATTCTCAAACGTTACTCGTCAGACTGTAGAGTGGGAGAGTGTCTGTGTCTAGCGGTAGCAAACCAACTCAAATGTCAGTTGGCTCACGTTTAGTCATTAAACTTGCTCATCAATTGCGCAACCATGGACTCCCCGTTTCAACCATTGAGGTCATTGACGCCATCACCGCATTGGCCAATTTGAAGCCGACAGAACTCAATAATCGCGTTTATGTGAAGCTCGCTTTAAAAACGTGTCTAGTGAAAGACGATAGCCACGACATTGCGTTCACTCGGGCTTTTAATTCAGTCTTCCCGCGAGCAACACCGCTGACATCCCATGATGATGAAGCCGGCGGAGGATCATCATTGGCCCAAGCACTGAGGGATGGTGACCAGGAAAGTATCGATTCTTACCTGGAACAAGCGCTGGAAATGGCGCAACCCGGCAAAGGAAACCGAGCCTCTGAAGGGCAGATGACGCAACGAGCACTGCGACGCATGAATATCACCGACTTGTACTCACAGGTGCTGACCAGCGACGTAAACGAAATGCAAGATATGGATCGCGCCATTGACTCGATGCAAGCCAATCGGGCAATAGAACAAATGAAACGTCGCATGGCAGATCTAGCGAGTGGCCGCCTCAGAGACAGTACAAACACCGAATCGGAACAGGCGATCGAGGATCCTGAAGATCGCCCGCTGCTTAAAGCAGGGCCCGATGAACTTGCGGCCATGCGTCAAGCAATGCGCCCTCTCGCTCGAAAACTTGCCACCAAATTGGGCAACAAAAAGCGCCATGGCTATTCAGGCTTGGACATGCGTAAAACGATTCGAGCATCCATGGGGTTTGGAGGCATTCCTGTCAGCCCCGTAATGCGACGCAAACGCCCTACGAAACCTGACCTTTATGTGCTCTGTGATGTCTCCGGGTCAACCGCTTCCTTCGCTCCATTTACCTTGACACTTTTGCACGCATTGCACGAGGAATTTCGGCGCGTTCGCTCATTCGTCTTCATCGATGGAATCGTAGAGATAACAGAAATTCTTGAAAAAAACCCTGGAGTACTCGACCCACATCACTTACTTTCTAACCGAGGTTTGATCGTTAACGATGGTCGCAGTGATTACAAACTCGCGCTCAATTCATTCCTTGCCCAATGGGGTGACTCCATCACCGCCAAAAGCACGGTCTTAATCGCGGGCGATGCGCGCTCCCATGACAGAGAGCCAGCAATGACAGCAATCTCAGAACTCGATCACCGTGCCCGGCGCCTCTATTGGTTTAATCCCGAGCCAATGTCTGAGTGGGACACTCAAGATTCACATGCAAGTGTTTACGCTCGACACTGCACGGCTGCCTATGAAGTTTCCACTCTACGCGGGTTGATGGACGCCGTTACTCAAATCATTTAGCCACGCTGGGAAACTTAAACCATCTCAATCAGCATGGCAGCGCCTTGGCCTACTCCAACGCACAGTGAGACGATTGCGTATCTTCCCTTGATGGATTCCATATGATCCATGGTGGTGATGAGCATCCGCGATCCACTTGATCCCAACGGATGACCAAGGGCAATTGCACCCCCGCGCGGATTCAGCTTTTCCATCGGAATATGCAAATCAACATTGCATGCAAGAACTTGCGCAGCGAATGCCTCATTGATTTCAACAACGTCAATGTCTTCCATGTCTAGTTTATTTCTCTTAAGTAGCGCCTGAATCGCTGGCACGGGGCCAGCCCCAAAGAGGCTCGGTGCCACACCTGCAACCGTGTAATCCACAACTCGGGCACGCGCTTTCAAATTCATTGAATCGACAGCCTGATCACTTGCAACAATCAATGCGGATGCTCCATCTGACAACGGTGAAGCGTTTCCAGCAGTGACAACGCCCTCTGCCGAGAATGACGGTTTCAAATTTGCGAGCCCTTCGGCGGTGGTCTCCGCTCGAATTGTTTCATCTGCCGACACAATGCCATCACGAGTGGCAACGGGAACGATTCGTTGCGCAAAAAATCCCTCAGCAGCCGCAGCCGAGGCACGCTGCTGAGAGAGCAATGCAAACGAATCGGCCATTTCACGAGTGATGCCCTTGAGCGCGGCAAGTTTCTCGGTGCTTTCACCGAGAGACATGGTGGCTTCACCGCCATCAATATTTTTCATGCGTGGATTTATCAAGCGCCATCCCAGTGCTGTATCAAATATTTCAGAAGGTCCACTAAATGCACGTTCAGGTTTGGCAAAAACAGATGGTGCACGTGTCATGGACTCCGCTCCGCCTGCCAACGCCAAGCCATATTGACCACCAGCAATTGCTTGTGCAGCACTTGCAACCGCCTGTAGCCCTGATGCGCATAGGCGATTAACGGTGACACCTGACACGGTGAATGGAAACCCAGCTAGGAGTCCGGCCATGCGCGCAAGATTTCGATTGTCTTCGCCTGCCTGATTTGCTGCTCCTAGGACAATGTCTCCAATATCAGAGGGATCGATTCCTGAGGACTCAACCTCATGTGTGAGTACGAGTGCCGCTAAGTCATCTACTCGAACACCCGAAAGAGCGCCACGGTATCGACCTACCGGAGTTCTACTACCTCCAACCAGATAGGCACCTTTCATGTCTTCTTTCCAAGCCCAAGCATGTCTGAGACCTTGTGTTGGTCCGATACATGCTTGAGCACGACTCCTAATGTCAAGTCAATTGTTTCTTCAGATAGTTCCGTGACACCAAGAGATTGGAGCGCTTGCGCCCAATCAATGGTTTCAGCAACACTTGGGCGCTTACGCAGATCTAGATCTCGCATCGCATTGATAGCACGCACTATTGATTTCGCTAGGTCACTGTTGAACGTAGGCACCCGAGCCAACACAATCGCGATTTCTCGTTCCTGTTCGGGGTATCCCACATGGCTGTAGAGGCAACGGCGTTTCAGTGCCTCAGAAAGTTCACGAGTCGCGTTTGAGGTCAGCACAACATACGGATGCGTGGCTGCAGTTACTGTTCCCAATTCCGGAATTGTCACTTGGAAGTCGCTGAGCACCTCCAAGAGTAGCCCTTCGACTTCGACGTCTGCTTTATCTATTTCATCGATAAGGAGAACGACCGGTCGCTCGGAACGAATGGCGCGCAGTAGCGGCCTTTCAAGAAGGAACTCCTCTGAAAAAATATCATCATGTAGTTCCGACCATTCAGCACTCGTGGAGTCAGAGCCACCGGTTGTCTGAGTCGATTGAATTCGCAGCAACTGCTTGCGGTAATTCCATTCATACAGAGCACGGGCTTCATCCAAACCTTCATAACACTGAAGCCTCACCAACTCGGCCCCTGAAATCTCTGCGACCGCTTTAGCAAGCTCGGTTTTTCCCGTCCCAGCCGGACCTTCCAGGAGTATCGGCTTGCCTAACGTCTGCGCAAGAAACACCGACATTGCCAGGTTGGTGTCCACCAAGTATCCCGTGGATGCCAAGGCAGAATTCGTTTGCTCAACCGAGGTGAATGCCATGCCACTCCCATAATTGTTCGCTGTGCGACCGCTTGTTCGCAAAGCGTACATTACCTGCCACACATATATATGGGTGTTGACTCATTAGTGCCGCAAGGTCGACTCCCAGCGCTTCTATGCCCCGATGCATATTTTTAAATTAGAGGTTTGCATGTGATGACGCAGGAACTTCTAGCACATAGTTCCCGTGAACTAGCTCAAATTACCTGCTGAGCGAGACCATCCCTCCAGTTTGTCCAGCCAAAACACCTTGGTTTTTCGGAGCTAACTTGAGCATTGCATCGATTAACGCATCTACTGGCCAATATGGTCAATGAAAAATTCCGCAGGGTTGTTCTCACTGCCCCGCTAAGCGCCAGCGGCACGTACGACATCAATGATTGCGCCAATTGACCGATTGATCTTGAGATTAGAAAGCCCAGCCTTGCCAGTGAAGGCTCGGTATTTCGAATCTCCCCACACATCGACCACCATCACAGCACCGAGTTTCGTTTCAAGAATTACCGATGGAACAGAGCGGACATAAAAGGCCCCGCTGGTTGCCTGGTATTGATCACCCCAGAGTTGAGCGACTGCTGCATGCGTCGCCTCAAGTGAAGGAAATACGGCTTTTGGGGCCTGCCGACCATGCACCCATTCATAGGGTGCAGCAATCGGTGCGTGAACCAACACCTGCACCAGACCAATAGCAACACCCGATAGTTCGGTTTCCCGCAACTCACCCCATGCATTCGACATGTTTCTCCTCCCAAGGTCAGACGCACCATCTCACGGGGATCTGACATTCCCCTCACGTACGCGTGCGCGCGCTCGTCTTTTAGCACCCCGTAGGGGTGCTTTGAGTGGTGTCAGTTGTCAACAACCCGTTGACTCAAACATGCATTGATGAAAGGAACGCTATGCCCAACGGTGGATATCCCATGCACCTTCTCACACCACTTGGTGACTCAGGAGTTGAAATT
>Ga0213861_10001904_pt1 | contig 18317 bp, 19 predicted proteins | sample PICome_4_FD_160110 | JGI IMG/M metagenome (GOLD analysis project Ga0213861, IMG submission 160110) | Coastal seawater microbial communities near Pivers Island, North Carolina, United States - PICO131 | ecosystem: Environmental > Aquatic > Marine > Coastal | place: USA: North Carolina... | reverse complement strand
AGCTCGTCGGGCTCATAACCCGAAGGTCGTAGGTTCAAATCCTGCCCCCGCTACCAAAGTAAGCCCTTTATGGGCTTTTTTTGTAGGTAAAAAATGGATACAGAATATATAAAAGAGGTAATAGAGAAAGATATCGAGAGGTTAGGCTGTAAGGTCTGGGGTCTCGAGTTGTTTGGTAGGCGCTCTAACCAAACTTTAAGAATCTATATTGACAATATAGAGGGTATTTCTGTCGAAGATTGTGAAAAGGTAAGCAAACATGTTAGTAAGGTCCTTGATACCGAAAATGACTTTTCAGAAAATTACTTCTTAGAAGTTTCTTCTCCTGGTTTAGATAGAAAATTCTTCTATAAAGAACAGTATCATGATTTTATTGACGAAAACCTTAAAGTGACATTCTTTGATAAAGAAAGTAAGAAAACCATTAAAGGACAATTAGAGGGAGTTGACGATATAAGTATAAAACTTGAAATAAGAGATGAAGTCTATGAGATTCCTTTTTCTTCTATTATTCAAGCAAATCTTTTAATCTAAGGGGTAATATTATGCAAAATGAGATTTTACTAGTTGCTGAAGCTGTTTCAGGCGAAAAAGGTTTGCCTCAGGAGGCTATTTTTGAAGCTATTGAGCAAGCGTTAGCTACTGCTACTAAAAAGAGATATCAAGAAAGCACCAATATTGAAGTCGTTATAGATCCCCAAACAGGTGATTACGAGACTTTTCGTGTATGGGAAGTAGTCACAGATGAAGAGTTTGAAGATCCTGGCTTTCAGATCATTCAAAACGATGAGAATAATGAAATTGGTTCGTTAATTAAAGAAAAGGTTGATAATGTTGAGTTCGGTAGAATTGCAGCTCAAGCAGCCAAACAGGTTATAGTGCAAAAGGTTCGGGAAGCAGAACGAGCCCAAGTCGTTGAAAAATATCGCACTGTTTTAGGTGAACTTGTAAATGGAACTGTAAAAAAAGTCACAAGAGAGTTTTTAATTGTAGATCTTGGAGATGGAGCTGAAGCTATTCTCTCAAGAAATGAGTTAATACCAGGTGAAGTATTTAGAATTGGAGACAGGCTGAGAGCAGTTCTCCAAGAAGAAGAAAGAGAAAATAGAGGACCTCAATTAGCTTTGAGCAGAAAATGTCCAGAAATGGTAAGCGAACTTTTTAAACTTGAAGTACCAGAAATTTCTGAACAAGTTATTGAGATTAAAGCTGTTGCTAGGGACCCTGGTTCAAGGACTAAAATAGCAGTCAAGACAAATGATAACAGGATCGATCCTGTTGGGGCATGTGTTGGTATGAGAGGCTCCAGAGTTCAAGCTGTCTCAAATGAACTGGGTAACGAGAGATTGGATATTGTAATTTGGGACGATGATCCTGCTCAATTACTTATAAATTCTATGGGCCCTATCGAAATAACATCTATTGTTCTAGATGAAGTGAAAGGCTCGATGGATGTTGCTGTAACGCAAGATACACTAGCACAAGCTATTGGAAAGAGTGGCCAAAATGTAAGACTAAGCAGTCAAATAACTGGCTGGAAACTAAACGTCTTAGATCAAGCTACTGCTGATGAGCAAAGTCAAGAGCAAGCTGAAGGAATATCAAATATTTTGATAGAAAAACTAGATGTAGATGCTGATCTTGCTGAAACATTAATTTCAAATGGTTTCAATTCTTTAGAATCTATATCTTCATCTCCTGTTGAAGGACTTTCAAGCATTGAAGGGTTTGATGACGATATTAGTAACCTTTTAATTAATCGAGCTAAAGAGGTTTTGATAACGATGGCTATGGAAGTTTCTACTGATGATGGAGAATCTGGTGATTTGATGTCAGTTGAAGGGATGGAAATGACTTTGGCACTCGAACTTTCTCAAAAAGGTATAAATGATAGAGAGGAGCTTGCAGAGCAATCAATTGAAGAATTAATCAATATCATTAATATTTCTGAAGAGGATGCAGGTGATTTAATAATGAGAGCACGAGCTCATTGGTTTGAGGACTAAAATTTATGCCATCAGTAACAGTCACAAGTTTAGCGAAAATCATTGGTTCTGAAGGCCAAGCTCTTCTTTCTCAAATGAAAGAGGCTGGTCTAAGTCATACGGACATCAATGATGAGGTTACTGATCAAGATAAAAAAACTTTATTAGAATTTTTAAAAGACCAGCAGACTAAGTCCTCCAAGACTATCTCCTTAAATAAAACAGCTTCTAAACCTGAACCCGAGCCTCAAGGAACAGTTTCCATAACAAGGAAAACTATTTCTAAGGAATCTACCGGCACCGCATCAGTTAATACACAAAGAACTTCTGCAACTATTAATTTTGATGAAATCGAAAAGAAGAGGCAAGCAGGAGAGGCTAATAAAAAAGCAGAAGAAGAACAAAGAAAGAAAGATTTAGAACAGAAAACACTCGTTACTAGACGTAAAGCCAAGACAGGCAATTCACCAATTCCTCAGCCTGAAGTAAAAAAAGTTACACAAGTATCTAAAAGAATAGTGAAGCCAACTAGAGCGGAGCTTTCGAAAAAAGAACAAAGAGAATTAGAAGGTGAAAGCTTCCTATCCAATGTTGAAAAACAGGAATTTGAGAGACCATCCGAAGTTGTAACAAAATCTATACAAATACCTGAAACAATAACAGTTAGTGAGCTTGCGCAAAGTCTTTCGGTCAAAGGTGCTGAAATTGTTAAACATTTAATGTCGATGGGTGTGATGGCGACTCTAAATCAACCCCTTGATCAAGATACAGCTATCCTTGTTACCGAAGAGCTTGGTCATCAAGCAGAACCTGCTGTAAAAGTTGAGGTTGAAGATCAACTAATGCAACTTGTAACCTACGAAGGTGAAGAAGAACCAAGAAATCCAGTTGTTTCAGTCTTGGGTCATGTTGACCATGGAAAAACTACTTTATTAGATTACATTAGAGAAGCTAATGTAGCTGCTGGGGAGGACGGGGGAATTACCCAGAAAATTGGAGCTTACCAAGCAAATACTGCTCAAGGGACGATAGCTTTTATAGATACTCCAGGCCACGCAGCCTTTTCGGAAGTAAGAGCAAGAGGTGCAAATTCAACTGATATAGTCATTCTGGTAGTAGCTGCTGATGATGGTCTTCAGCCTCAAACTGAAGAAGCTATAAGTCACGCTAAAGCAGCTGGTGTTCCTATCGTGGTTGCTGTAAATAAAATGGATCGAGAGGAAGCTGATATAGAAAAAGTAAAAACAGCTCTTTCAACCAAAGAGCTCATTCCTGAGGATTGGGGTGGCCAAACTCAGTTCTTACCAATCTCTGCCCTTAAAGGTGATGGAATTAAAGAACTTCTGGAGGCTGTATCATTGGAAGCTGAAGTTCTAGAATTAAAAGCACATCATAAAGGACCAGCTTTTGGAGTTGTACTTGATTCGACTACAGAAGTCGGCAAAGGAGCAGTTGCTACTATCCTTGTGCAAAAAGGAACTCTCAAGAAAGGAGATATGATTCTTGTAGGAGAGCAAACTAAAAGAGTTAGAAGTCTAGTAGATGAAAATGGTCAAACTTTATCAGAAGCTGGTCCTTCTGTGCCTGCTTCTATTACAGGTTTGGATTCTCCACCTAAAGCAGGTGAAGAATTTGTTGTAGTTTCTAGCGAGAAGATGGCAAAAGAGATCTCAAGCGAGAGAGCAGAAAAAGCTAGAGAAGAAAGATTGGCACGAAATCAGATTTCAAATCTAGAAATGCTTTTCGAATCAGAGTTGGGAAATCATACTATTTTAAATATTGTATTAAAGGCAGATACTCATGGTTCTTTAGAAGCAATCATAGGCTCAATTAAGAATATAGAGAATGAGGAAGTGAAGATAAATATTGTTCATGAATCAGTAGGTTCTATTAATGCAAATGATGTTAATTTAGCTCTTACAACTAATTCATTTGTGATGGGGTTTAATGTTAGGGCTGATAATGCAGCCAAGTCATTATCAGAAAAAGAATCTATCGAAATCCTATACTATAGTATTATTTATGATTTGATTGATGGCATCAAAACTTCTGTTGAAGGTCACTTAGCACCTGAAGTAAGGGAACAAATTCTAGGAACTGCAGAAGTGAAAGACATTTTCAAATCTCCGAAATTTGGTCAAATAGCTGGTTCTATTGTCATAGAGGGTACCATTAAAAGAAATAAACCTATTAGAGTTTTGAGAGATGATATTGTCATCTTTGAGGGTGAATTAGATTCGTTAAAGAGATTCAAAGATGATGCCAGTGAAGTCCCAATGGGAACTGAATGTGGAATAGGCGTAGCTAATTATCGAGATGTTAAAGTTGGCGATAAAATAGAAGTCTTCGATAGAATTGAAGTAAAAAGAACTTTAGATTAAATGCCTTCCCAGGATTTTAAGCGCTCTGATAGGATCGCTGACTTAATTAAAGTAGAAATCTCTCAAGTTCTCTCTCAAGAGGTCAGAGACCCTCGAGTTCAAGGAATAACAGTATTGAATGTACTGTTAACACCAGACATGAAAAAAGCAGATATCTTTATTTCGCAAAGCAATAGCTTTAACGAGATGGATTCTGAGGAAGTAAAGAGAGGACTCGAAAAAGCAAAGGGCTTTATAAGAAGGAAGTTAAGTAAAAACCTTAATTTAAGAAGAACTCCAGAGATCTTTTTTAAACTCGAAGATTTATTTTAGTTTCATGAATGGCTTTCTTATCCTGGACAAACCAGAAGGTATTTCTTCTGCAAGTTGTGTTTACAAATTACGATCAAAACTTGGCATAAAGAGAATTGGACATTGTGGAACTCTAGATCCACTTGCAACTGGACTACTGCCTATTTGTATTGGTGAGGCAACAAAGTTTAGTAATTACGCTTCTAATTTGGATAAAGTCTACGAAGTTGGTGTACAGTTTGGAATTGAGACTGATACTGGAGATATCACTGGCAAAGTAATTTCTAAAAAGAAATTTACAGGATTTAGAAGTAATTTCGATCAAATTTTGCTTAACTTTGTTGGTCATCAGAGTCAGATTCCTCCAATGTACTCAGCTAAAAAGATAAATGGAAACCCGCTTTATTATTGGGCAAGGAAGGGCGTAAGTCTTTATAGAGAACCAAGAAAAATAGAAATTAAATCTATAGAACTGGTAAAGAAATCAAACGATACGGCCTATTTAAAAGTTTTTTGTTCTAAAGGAACTTACATTAGAAGTTTAGTTGAAACCTTGGGTAGAGATCTTGGTTGCTTGGCTACAATGTCATCTTTAAGGAGGCTTAAGGTAGGAGAGATGCAATTAAACAAAGATTCTTGCGACTATAATGATACCCAAGAATCAATTTATAGTAAGATTTTGCCTTGTGATGCGATGTTAGGGCAGATTGATAAAATTGCAATAAATTTAGAAGATGCAAAAAAAGTTAGAAATGGCCTATCAATAGACTATAATGCGCCACTTAAAAATAAAAGATTAGTAAGAATATATACTGAAACAGAATTATTTATAGGTATAGGAGAGGTAGGTGATGATAAAAAGCTCATTCCCAAAAGACTTTTATCTACAAACTAATTCGAATTAGAGGAAAAAAAATTGGCACTAAGTAATATAGAAAAGAAAGGAATAGTTACAAAGTTCGCAAGAACAGAAAAAGATACAGGTTCACCTGAAGTGCAGGTTGCCTTATTGTCTGCAAATATCGATGCACTACAATCTCATTTCAAAGCTAACGCTAAGGATCATCATTCTAGAACAGGCTTAATTCGCATGGTTAATCAACGCAGAAAACTGCTTGATTACATAAAATCATCTAAACCAGAAACTTACACTAAGTTGATCTCGGATTTAGGTTTAAGAAGATAAAAAGAATCCCATAGCATCTAATCGTTAAATTGCTAAGCAATATGGCTTGGTAAAATATAGGAAATAAAAATGGAAAGTTATAAGAAATCGTTCAAATTAGGCGATAAAGAAATTACACTCGAATCAGGCAAAGTAGCTAGACAAGCTACTGGAGCAGTCATAGCCACTTGCGATGATACTCAAGTTTTGGCAACTGTAGTTGTAGGAAAAGCACCAGGAGAGCATCAAGATTTTTTCCCGCTAACTGTAAACTATCAAGAGAAAACTTATGCTACAGGAAAAATTCCTGGAGGGTTTTTCAAGAGAGAAGGAAGACCAACAGAAAAAGAAACCCTAACATCAAGGTTAATAGATAGACCTTTAAGGCCTCTATTTAATGACGATTTTCTTTATGAGGTGCAAGTTATATGTACTGTCATCTCATCAGATAAGAATGTTGATCCAGATATTTTATCTTTTCTTGCCGCTTCAGCAGCAGTAGCAATATCAGGATTACCTTTCAATGGACCTCTTGGAGCAATCAGAGTCGGTTTCATTGATGGTAACTATTGCGTTAATCCAACACGTAGTGAGTTAGAAGATTCACATTTGGATATGGTAATCGCTGGAAGTGACGCTGCTGTAATTATGGTCGAATCAGAAGCTAAAGAGCTTTCTGAAGATCAAATGCTTGGTGGAATATTATTTGCTCATCAAGAAATGCAAGTTGCTATAGAGGCTATCAAAGAAATGGCTTCTGATATAGGAAAACCAGACTTTGAATATAAACCAAAAGTAATAAGCTCAGAAGTTATCGAACTTGTAGAAAAGAATTGCTCTGAAGCGATTGCAGAAGCCTATGAGATTCAGATTAAACAAGATAGAGTCCAAAGTTTATCTGCTATCAAAGAGTCACTCCTTGAGTCTCATGATACCGGAGAAGAGGGAGCTCCCACTAAGGCAGATTTACTCGATGCAGTCAAAAAGATAGAGAAAAAAGTCGTTAGAACAAAACTGATCAAAGGCGAACCTAGAATAGACGGCAGAGACCTGGATACAGTAAGGCCTCTTTTCATAGAAACTGGAGTTCTTAAAAATACTCATGGTTCCGCATTATTTACTCGTGGAGAAACTCAAGCAATCGTTACTTCGACTTTAGGTTCTCCAAGACAAGCACAGTTAATTGACGCAATAGAAGGTGAGTTCAAGGATCAATTTATGCTCCATTATAATTTCCCTCCTTATTCTGTCGGAGAAGCTGGATTTATGTCTGGTCCTAAAAGAAGAGAAATTGGTCATGGTAAACTGGCTAGAAGAGCACTTGAGGCTGTATTGCCATCTCCTGATGATTTTCCTTACACAATCCGTGTAGTATCAGAAATTACAGAATCGAATGGATCTAGTTCTATGGCTAGTGTGTGTGGATCAAGTTTGGCTCTAATGGATGCAGGTATTCCATTAAAAGCTGCTGTAGCTGGTATAGCAATGGGTCTAGTCAAGGAAGATGAAGGCTTTGCAGTCATTACTGATATCTTAGGTGATGAAGATCACTTAGGGGATATGGATTTTAAAGTAGCAGGAACTTCTGAAGGTATAACTGCTCTTCAGATGGATATTAAAATAGATGGAATCACAGAAGAAATTTTTGAAGTTGCGCTAGAAAAAGCACATACCGCAAGGGCGCACATACTATCTAGTATGAATGAAGTTATATCCTCTTCTAGAGAGAAGTTATCAGATAAAGCACCACAAGCTGTGGTTGTCCAAATCAACACTAAAAAGATAAGAGATGTCATTGGTAAGGGCGGTGAGACAATTAGAGGTTTGACTGAAGAGACTGGAGCTATCATCGAAGTAGAAGATAGTGGTAAGGTCACTATTTATGGTGACACTCCAGAATCAAGAGAAATGGCTCAAAAGAGGATTGAAGAAATTACTGCTGAACCAGAAGTAAACAAAATTTATACTGGTACTGTTGCAAACATCAAAGATTTTGGTGCGTTCGTAACAATCATGCCTGGTAGGGATGGTCTAGTTCATGTATCTGAAATCTCTGAAGAGAGAGTTGAGAATGTCTCAGACTACTTTGTAGAAGGTGAAGAGGTAAAAGTTAAAGTTCTTGAAGTTGATAGGCAAGGCAAAATACGATTAACAATGAAAGGATTAGAAGATTAATTTGTAATTTTCTATAAATTGTGTTAAGCGCTAGTTTGTATTAACTGTTTCCATCCTGCTAAATGAATAAGTCCAAATTTATTTGGGCCTTTGTTTATCAAAAAATGGGTGAAATATTATGATGGAAAATGCAAAACGCTTAATTAGCGACTTTACAAGTATAGGTGTAGCTTTAATAGCTCTTGGAGTTGTTCTTGGAGTTGTTATCGGTACAGATGTATCTTTCGTACCAAATGTACTAGAAAATCTTATGGGAGCCGTGGCTATGTTGGGAGATGCAGGCCTTGTAGGTATTATAGTTCTATTAATTGTTATGGAATTGCTTAGATAGTTATTAATATGCTAAAAATAGAAGGGGGTTTTTAGAACCCCTTTCTTTTTTGTAGCTAAGAAACAGGTAAAAAAATGACAGACATAATAAATAGATTATCAAGAGTTTTGTGGGACATAACAAAATTTCTAGGATTAATTGTGGCAGTTGCCATATTAATATCAATGTTGTTTGGTAGTAATGTACCTTTCTTCGGAGGAGTGCTTGATAATACTCAAATAATCATGGAAACTCTGGGGTCTGAGGGTTTAGGTCTTATCATTGCAATAATTATTATATTGAGTGTGTGGAACTCTAGATCAAATTAAAAAAGGATTTTATAGAAAGGCATCCTTGGATGCCTTTTTTTTACAATGAAAAAATTAGTTAACATAGAAGATAATATAAAATTTGGCTCTACTGGTTCCAGAGATCTAACTGGCGATTTATTTTATCCGCCTGAAGGAGAAGCTAATGGCTCTGCAATAGTAATTATTCACGGAGGTGGTTGGAGAGAAGGAGATAAAGATCAATTACATGGATATGGAATATTGCTTGCTAGAGCAGGATTCACATGTCTAACAGCCTCTTATAGATTATCTCAAGAAGAGATTTGGCCTGCGCAGATACAAGATGTGAATTGTGCAATTCGTTATTTAAAAGCAAATTCAGATACATTAAAGATAGACCCAAATAGAATTGGAGTTACAGGAAATTCTGCTGGAGGTCATCTTTCTTTGATGGCAGCTCTTTCAGATATAGATCCAAGTTTTGAGGGTGAAGGCGGAAATAATCATGTTAATTCAGAAGTTAAAGCTGTGTGTGCCATATACCCTCCTGCGCAAGTAAGAAAATATGAAGATACTGATGCCATTTTTGATGCTTACAAGGCCTTGATGGGAAATGAAGCTTCACAAGATGACTTTGATAAAGCTAGCCCTATTTTACAAATAACCAAAGAATTTCCTCCTACTATGTTGATTCATGGTTCAACTGATTCAGTTGTAAAGCTCTCTGATTCCACAGATTTATATACGAAGTTAACTGATCTTGCTATACCTACTGAACTTCATATATTTTCTGAACAAGAGCATGCATTTGATTCGCAGAGTGGATATGGAAGATCAATAGCTGAATTACAAAATCTTTTCTTTAGCAAGTACTTATAGAGGATTGGTGGTTGTGGGTGGACTTGAACCACCGACCTCGGCATTATGAATGCCGCGCTCTAACCAGCTGAGCTACACAACCGTGATGCGAATTTTAGTGATGAGTTTAGATAAAGTCGAGAAACTATTACACATTAAATCTGAAATGCATTATGTCCCCATCTTTAACAATATAATCACTTCCCTCAGATCTTAATTTTCCGGCCTCTTTGGCACCCGACTCACCTTGATGGGCTATGAAATCATTATAAGCTGTTGTCTCTGCCCTAATAAACCCTTTCTGAAAGTCAGTATGAATAACGCCTGCAGCTTCGGGAGCTGTTGAACCATCTTTTACTGTCCATGCTCTAACCTCTTTTTCTCCAGCGGTAAAATAGGTAATTAGAGATAACATCTTATAGCTTTCTCTAATTAGTTTATTCAATCCAGGCTCGTCTAACCCCATATCTTCTAGAAACTCTAAACCTTCTTCGTATTCCAGTTCAGCAATTTCTGCTTCTAATTGATTGCACATGGGTAGGACCACAGAATTTCTTTCATTTGCATAGTTAGTGAGTTGTTTTAAGAGGTCATTATCTGCACCTAAATCTTCCACATTACCTACATATAAACATGGTTTCACGGTAATGAGACCTAATTCTTTGAAGGCTTCTGTATCTTTAATATATGCTTCTGCATTTCTACCTAAAACTCCTGAACTAAGTTCAGCAGATAAGTTTTCAAACTTCTCTTTTTGGATGGCAATCTCTTTATCTCCAGATCTTGAAGCTTTTTCAAGTCTCATTAATGCATTTGATAAGGTTTCGATGTCAGAGAGTAGTAGTTCAGTTTCAACAGTTTCTAAATCAATGACAGGATTGACTTCATCATGAACATGAGTGATATCTGGGTTTTCAAAACATCTAATGACATGAATAATTGCTTGAGTTTCTCTTATATGAGAAAGAAATTTATTACCCAAACCTTCTCCCTCAGATGCTCCTTTAACTAAACCAGCTATATCAACAAATTCTGTCGTGGTGGCTATCATTTTTTCAGGATTTACAATTCCAGATATTTCATTTAGTCGAGGATCAGGCACCGCAACAATTCCCTTGTTGGGTTCAATTGTACAAAAGGGGAAGTTTTGCGCTTCTATTCCTGCAGCAGTTAAAGCATTGAACAAAGTTGATTTACCTACATTTGGTAAGCCTACAATTCCACATTTAAGACTCATCAGAATTCTCCTTTTTTGAGTGATAGCTCATAACAGTTTTCTGCCAACCTTCCTTTATTATCTTTTCCCCAATGTCTAAGAAATCATAGAGGCTTTCTAGCAAATCTTGTCTCTCCTGCTTTGAGCCTTTTTTTAATACATATGAGATCACATCTTTATTTTTACCTGGATGACCTATACCAATCCTTAATCTTTTAAATGATTTATCACCCTGAAGTTGATCAATAATATTCCGTATACCGTTATGTCCACCATGACCCCCTGAATCCTTAAGTTTTATTTCTGCATTAGGAAGATCTAATTCATCATGAGCTATTAACATCTGATCGGTATCTAATTCAAAAAATTTCTTAGATTTAGAAATACATAGACCACTTTCATTCATATATGTTGAGGGTAGGACTAATATAAGTTTTAGATTCTCGGTTTTATGCACAGCATACGATCCATAAATTTGATTCTCTTTTTTTAAAGTTAAGGAATATTTTGAACAGATAAGATTGACTAGATCCGCACCAGCATTGTGTCTTGTATGAGCGTATTCATCTCCAGGATTACCCAACCCTGCAATTAAAAGTGGCTCCATGAATTTTTAGCTAAGTGTTAATCGGTGGACTCTTCTGAGCTATCTGAAGAATCTCCAGCATCATCGGAAGAACCATCGCCTTCTTCATCTGCAGACTCTACTATCTCAGGCTCTACATCAAGAACTTTAGCTTCTGTTATAGATACAACAGCCTGATCTCTATCTTCTCCGAGCGCAAGAGATGGTATTTCAACACCTTCAGGCAGATTTAGACTTGATAAGAAAACTGAATCGCCTACATCGAGTTCCGCTACATCAACCTCTATATATTCTGGAAGATTAGAAGCTAAACAGTTAATGTCTATATTATTAATCAAACGTGAAATTGCACCACCATGCATTTTTACACCAATACAAATATCTTCATTAATGAATCGCACTGGGACCGAAAGGCTAATCTTACTATCTGGATTAACTCTCAGGAGATCAGCATGAAGAACTCTTTGAGTAGCAGGATGCCTCTGTATTTCCTTTACAATTACATTTTGTTCTTCACCTGAAAGGTTAACGCTTAATATTTGAGTTGCGAACCCAGGAACTTCTGATGCTTTTGTTATATCCTTTTCTAGGATTGAAATCCTAAGGGGATCTTTGTTACCACCATAGATTACTGCAGGCACTGAGCCGGCTCTTCTTAACTGTCTGCTAGAAGATTTACCATCAGTTTCTCTTCCAACGGCATTTAAATTTACTTGTTCTGACATTATCTTTCTCCTCTATAAGAACATCGCACTTATAGACTCTTCATTATTTACTCGCCTTATTGCTTCTGCCAAAGTAGGTGCCATAGTTACAATTCTTATTTTATTGCAGTTTTGCGCCTCTTTAGAGAGCGGTATAGTATCTGTTACAACCAATTGATCAAGCTTTGATTGAGAAATTTTTTCTATTGCGTTCCCGGATAGGACTGGGTGAACAATATAGGCAGACACTTTAACTGCTCCTTCTTCTTTAAGAGCATCAGCAGCATTGCATAAAGTTCCAGCTGTATCAGCAATATCATCAACAATAATGCACTCTTTTCCCGATACGTCTCCTATAACATTCATGACTTCTGATTTATTGGCCTCGTCTCTTCTTTTGTCAATTATAGCTAAATCTGACAATCCCAAAACCTTAGCTAGAGCTCTTGATCTAACCACTCCACCAACATCAGGTGAAACTACTAGATTATTATTGGAGTTGCTTTTCAGAATATCATCTCTCATCACTTTAGTTCCATAAACATTGTCTACAGGAATATCGAAAAACCCTTGAATCTGCTCTGAATGAAGCTCTACAGTCAGGACACGATCTATTCCTGATCTTTCTAGAATATCCGCCATTACTTTGGCGCTAATTGGAACTCTTTCAGATCTGACTCTTCTGTCTTGTCTTGCATAACCATAATAGGGGATTACAGCAGTTATTCTGCCTGCAGATGACCTTCTTAAGGCATCAACCATAATTATAAGTTCCAAAAGATTATCTCCGGCAGGCGCACAAGTGGGTTGTATTAAAAAAACATCTTTTCCTCTAACATTCTCTTCAATGCTAATGCTAATCTCTCCATCGCTAAAAGTTGTAACTTTTGCTTGCCCCAGCCTTGTACCTAGCTGATCAGCTATCTTGTTTGAAAGATCAGTATTTCCGTTCCCTGAAAAAAGGACTAAACCAGATCTAGCAGAATTTATCATTTTAAGCACCTAAAGTTGGCTGGGGTGGCTGGATTCGAACCAGCGCATGGCGGCATCAAAAGCCGCTGCCTTACCGCTTGGCCACACCCCAAACATACATTTTGCGTATTTTATTCTATTATTTGCATTAATGGGGAACGTTCTAGGCTTTTTGTTAAAACTAATTCAGGAAATTCTTTTTTAGCAGACTCTGCTTCTTCTAAACTGTCATATTCCATAAAGATTGCTGAGCCAGTACCAGACAATCGAGGAATACCTACAGATTGTAATTTTAAAAAGGTTTTATCCATTATCGGTTGGGTTTCCCTCACCCAGCTTTCAAAAGAGTTAAAGTATTCCACTGGATCATGTTTTTCTGTCGATAGGATGTGATCTACTGGAATGGATATAGAATTGAAAGCTACCTTAGTGCTAATTTTTAGATCAGGAAAGGCAAGTAAGAAAAATCTATCTTTATAAGAAAATTCTCTAAGAATCTCTCCTCGTCCTTCTGCCCAAGCTGTTTTTCCATAGATAAAGAAAGGAACATCAGAACCTAATTTAAGCGCTAATCTCAATAATTCATCTTTAGAAATATTCAATTTCCAAAACACATTTAAACCTATCAGTGTTGCTGCTGCATCTGAACTTCCGCCACCCAGTCCCTTTTGATCAGGTATAGATTTACTTAAATCTATTTTTACTCCTTTATTTACAGAGTATTCCTCTTTCAAGAGATTGGCAGCCTTTAAAACAATATTATCTGCAATAGGAATTGACTCGGTTAGCTCTACTTTATTATCATTATTTTTAAAAATGAGCGTGTCATGAAGGTCTATTAGAGAGAATAGTGATGAGATATTATGAAAACCATCTTTCCTTTTATCGAGAACTTGGAGATGCAAGTTAATCTTCGCTGGCGCACTAATGATTAATTTTTCCATATTTTTTTAACTACAATAATAAGTTCTGCCTCTCCAGAGGTTATAAAAATTTTTGAAGGATAGGCAGTGCTATTCTCAAATTGTAACTTGATAATAGTTTTATCAATTTTGAGATTAGATTGCTTCGCTTCAAGAAATAATTGAAGGAAATCTCTAATGGGAATGATTGGAAGATCTATTTTTATATTTTGCTGTTCGATGAAACGGTTTAGTCTTAACTTCTCCCTTATATCCAATACAAAAACTTCTTCTGGGAGAAGATAGCTTTTACCAAGAGTAATTGAAACAGAATTATTATATTTTTTAAGATCAAAATAACCTGTTTCCTTGCTATCCGAGTACGAAAGCTTAAACTTACCTTCAATTGTAAAGTTTTCATTAAGATTCTTAATATTGTCCGTTGATAGCTCTGAATCCATTAACACAGAGGCACAACCAGCAAGAAGATATAATGCCGATAAAGCAAATAGATTTGGAATAAAACTTATTTTTTGTTTCATTGTCTCTATTATCAGTAAAGGTTTAATTAAATGATAGAAAGTATTTTAACTAAATTGGGTGATGTTTCTTCAAGATATGAAGAAATTGAGACTCTCTTGAGTCAGCCTGATATCACTTCTAACCAAGAAGAATATATAAAACTATCAAAAGAATATTCAGATTTATCACCTTTGGTCTCAGCTTTTATAAGTTTTAAAAAAGCCGAAGAGGATATTGAGGAAGCAAAATTATTAATGAAGGATTCAGATCCTGAAATTAAGCATATGGCTGAATTAGAGTTTGATGAACTAAAAAATAGCATTGATAATCTTGAAATAGAGCTCAAAAGACTTTTACTTCCTAAAGATCCAGATGACTCGAAAGATGTTTTTTTGGAAATTAGAGCAGGTACAGGAGGTGATGAGGCTGCTTTATTTTCTGGCGATCTATATCGTATGTATTCAAGACTCTCCGAGAGAAATAATTGGAAAATGGAAGTTGTGAGTATCAGAGAGGGGGACCATGGAGGTTACAAAGAATTAGTAACAAGAATTCAGGGTTCAGATGTTTTCAAACAATTAAAGTTTGAGGCTGGTGTTCATAGAGTTCAAAGAGTTCCGACTACGGAATCACAAGGAAGAGTTCACACTTCAGCATGTTCAGTTGCAGTTTTGGCTGAACAAGATGACCTTGCAGAAATTAGTATTGATAAGAATGATCTAAGAGTTGATACTTTTAGGGCTTCAGGGGCTGGAGGTCAACACGTTAATAAAACTGATTCAGCAGTTAGATTAACTCATATACCAACAGGGATAGTAGTCGAGTGCCAAGACGGTCGATCTCAACATAAAAATAAAGAAAAGGCCATGTCATTGCTACAATCTAAACTTCAGAATGCTGAAAAAGAGAAAGCTGAGTCTGAGCAGGCAGAAAACAGAAGGGTGATGGTTGGTTCAGGGGATAGATCCGAAAAGATAAGGACTTATAACTTTCCTCAAAATCGAATCACAGATCATAGAATAGAATTCTCTGTTCACAATCTACCAGCATTTTTAGATGGAGATATGGAAGTTATGATTTCAGCTCTTCTAGAGGAAAATCAAGCTCGAGCCTTAGCCAATCTAGAATCATCTTCCTGATGAATGAATATTTATCCTTAAACGAAATTAATTCAATATCAAAAGAAACTCATTTAAGTACTAAATTAGATATTGAGCTTCTAGTCTTAGACTTATTGAACATTGATAAGAACATACTTTATAGGGACAACCCTTCACTAAGCTCCAAACAACTAAAAAAATTAAAGACATTGGTTCAAAGAAGAGAGCAGGGGGAGCCTTTGGCTTACATATTGAGCTCTACAGGATTTTGGAGTTTAGATTTTTATGTCGATGAAAACGTTCTAGTGCCTAGGCCGGAAACAGAAATTATTATAGAAAAAGTTTTAGAAGATTTTGATTCTTCAAAAAAAAGAATACTAGATTTGGGTACAGGGTCAGGTGCAATAGGACTTTCGTTATCAAAGGAAAGAAAAGATTGGGATATATTTTGTAGTGATATTAGCTTCAGAGCTCTTCAAGTGGCTGTAAGAAATAGTAAAACAAATAAAGTCACAGCATCTTTTATTAATTCTAATTGGTTAGAGGCAATTGCAGATGATACATTTGATATCATAGTCTCCAATCCACCTTATATTGATCCAGATGATCCTAGGATTTACTCCGATGGTCTTAAGTTTGAACCTATCAATGCACTAATCTCTCCCCAAAAAGGGTTACAAGATATTGAGATAATTATTAATGAAAGTAAAGAAGCCCTTGTGAGTGGTGGGTCATTGTTTATAGAACATGGTTATGATCAATCACATGAAGTTTCATTGCTTCTAAAAAAACATGACTTTACTGAAATAAAGAAGTTTAAAGATTTAAATGGAGACGATAGGGTTTGTTCAGGTAAGATATTTAAATGTTAAAAGGGTATATAGAGGGTTATTACGGAAGGTTTTTCTCTGCTGAAGAAAGGTCCGAAGTTCTTAATCATATGGGGCAGTTAAATATGGATTTCTATCTCTATGGACCTAAAGAAGATAGATATCATCGGATTGATTGGGACAAACCATATCCTGCACCTGAAGAAACCAATCTTAAATCTTTTATTAGGCAATCAAATAAAAATTCAATCAAACCAATTTTTGCAATTTCTCCAGGCTTGAAACTTAATAAATATTCGAATAAAACAAAAAAATCCTTAATTGATAAGGTAACTCAAGCTAGAAAAATTGGATTCAAAGATTTTGCTATTTTCTTCGATGATATAGATCACGATAGAAACGAGGCCCTCTCAAAAACTCATCTTAAAGTAATTGAGGATGTGGCATCAATTAAAGGTATAGCCAGAAATTCCTTGATGGTTTGTCCTACAGTTTATTGTAAAAGTTTTGCAAAAGGCGACGTGAGGGACAATGAATACTTACAAGTAATGTCTGAGAATATTGATCCTACTATTCAAATTTTATGGACTGGTGATGAGGTTGTGAGTAAAAAAATTCCAATAAAAAGCTTGAGAGATTTACAAAATTTATTCAAAAACCCAATTATAATTTGGGATAACTTTTATGCTAATGACTATTGTCCATCAAGATTCTTTATTGGGCCGTATATTGGCAGAAAATCTTTAGATAAGTCTGTAGCAGGTATAGGGATTAATCCTACCGGGATGCCTATGACTGATAAGATTTGTCTAGAAAGATTTGTTTCATCTAAAACTGATAGACAGATTCTAAAAAGTTATCAGGTTCCAGAAAGTTTCATGAAGCTTTTACCTTTCTTTTCAAGTCCCTTTGAGAGAAATCAAAATTTGAATGAAAAGAGAATCGACCAATTATTGTCCACTCAAAATGATCTTTGTATTGAATGGAAAAGCGAATTACAACTTGAATGGTCACCTTTTTTATGGAGATTTTATTTAGACTTAATTTTGTTAAAAAAAATAAATAAAGCAGATAGCAAATTTAATCTTGAAGACTGGCTTCAGCGAAGATATTCTGACCCACTCAAAAAAACAATTTTAAGGAATTAGGAGAACAAAATGCTTGGAAATATGATGAGTGGTCAACTATTGATCTCAGGTTTAATAGAACATGCCGAGAGATATCACAGTGATGCAGAGATAGTTTCTAGAACTGTAGAAGGGCCCATTCATCGATATACATATTCTGATGCAGCTAAAAGATCTAGGCAGTTAGCCAATGCCTTAGTAAGGCTTGGTCTAAAAGAAGGAGATACTGTTGGAACACTTGCTTGGAATACTTTTAGACATTACGAATTATATTTCGGTGTCTCTGGAATTGGATGTGTTGTAAATACGGTAAATCCAAGACTTTTCCCAGAACAACTCAACTACATAATCAATCATGCAGAGAATAAGTATTTGTTTATTGATCTATCATTTGTAGAACTTGTAGAGTCTCTGCAAGAAGAGCTAAAAGAAGTCAAAGGCTACATAATTTTAACTGATAGAGAGCATATGCCTGAAACTAAACTGAATAACGTTATGTGTTATGAAGATTTGATATCAGACGAGTCAGAAGAATTTGAGTGGCCTGAGTTTGATGAGAATACAGCTTCAAGTCTTTGTTACACTTCAGGAACAACAGGCAACCCAAAAGGGGTTTTATATTCTCATAGATCAACTATTCTTCATGCTTGGATTGTGAGTTCAGGAAATGTTGCAAAAGTTTCTAGTTCCTCATGCATTCTTCCGGTTGTTCCCATGTTCCATGTTAATGCTTGGGGTATCCCATATGCAGGGGCAATGTTTGGTTCAAAATTAGTCTTTCCAGGACCAGCTCTTGATGGTGCTTCAGTATATGAATTGATTGATAATGAAAAACCAGATCTGTTAATGGGTGTTCCAACTGTCTGGTTAGGACTTTTACAATATTTAAGCGAAACCAATCAG
>Ga0213861_10001903_pt1 | contig 18319 bp, 26 predicted proteins | sample PICome_4_FD_160110 | JGI IMG/M metagenome (GOLD analysis project Ga0213861, IMG submission 160110) | Coastal seawater microbial communities near Pivers Island, North Carolina, United States - PICO131 | ecosystem: Environmental > Aquatic > Marine > Coastal | place: USA: North Carolina... | reverse complement strand
GTGAACTATTAGGAGGCTGTGATATAATTACAGAAATGCATACTACAGGTGATTTAAAGAAAGTTCTAACAGAGGAATCTAACTAATGTTAGTAACACAAGAGTTTACAATAAAAGTTCAAGACGAAATAGTTTTAAATGATTTAAGTCTAGATTTTGGTCCTGGTGTTCATGTAATAATGGGACCTAATGGTGTAGGCAAAAGTACATTTGCTCATGCCTTAATGGGTAATCCTAATTACGAAACAGAAGGTGCTGTTGAATTTTATGGCAAAGACTTATTGGCTATGCCTACATTTGAAAGAGCCCAAGCAGGATTGTTTTTAGGTTTCCAACAGCCAACGCCTATAGAAGGACTTAGTAACTTCCAATTATTGCACCAAGTACTATCTAAAAAAGAAGGCGCTAAAAGACTAACAGACAATTTAAATGATTTTAAACAGTTAGCAGGAGTATTTAAACTATCCAATGATTGGGATAAGAAACAATTAAATGTTGAAGCCAGTGGTGGAGAGAAGAAAAAGAATGAGCTAATACAAATGGAGATGCTAGATCCTAAATGCGTAATACTAGATGAGCCAGATAGTGGTCTAGATGTTGATGCAATTAAGCAACTAATAAAGTTTTTAAATGAGTTTTCACAAAACCCTGACAAGATAGTTTTAATAATTAGTCATTATTCTCAATTAATTAATTCATTAAATGTAGATACTGTTACAATTTTAGGCAAAGACAAGTTTGTTAGAGGAGACATAACACTAGCAAATGATGTTTTAGATAATGGTTTTGAAGAATATGTCTAAAGTTACATACCATATAGATGACTTGCATAACCTTGTAAACTTTGGCTTGAGGAACAATATGGTGTCTAACAATTTAGCAAATACATTATTGCCCGACTTGGTTAACGATTTTACTGACAATTTGTTACAAAAAGGTTCTCCTATTAGAAATAGTTTTTATAAAAATATGAACCTTAATACCTTAAAAGATCAGGAATTGACAGCCAATGCTACCTCAACCAAAAAAGAAAATTGGTTAGCAGAATATACTGAAAAGTTCGATGTGGTTATTGATGACGGATTTATATCTGATGTAGATAACGGAACCACTATATATAGGCCTTATCAGTATGATTACTTTAAAATGTTTGACATGTATTCAAAATATAATAAGATAAAATTGTATCAACCTTATTTTAAACCTAAGAACAGATTATCAGACTATGCTATATTAAACAGTACAGGTCCTGTAGGCATAAAATATTATGCTAATAAAACTTTTAGTCAAAGTATTTGTTATGCAGACAGTTATAAAGACAAAGATATTACCTGTGTATTTGCTATAATAGATATAGGTAAAAATACAAAACTAACCTTAGATGAATTTTTTGAAAACAAAGATGGAGTAAAACTATACAATATAACTTATATTGTAAGAGACAATGCAGAGTTAAAATTATTAAGAAAACATGACTATACTAATAAAGACAACGCATGTAATGTTATAGACAGCAAGTTTATTCAATTCCCCGGCAGTAAAGTCACAACAGAAATATATGGTGAGGGCAGTAAACATACACAAGATAATATGGATTTTGATATTTATAATGATTGTGACACAAATGTAATAGGAAGTTTTAATTTGTTTAAAAATTATACAAACAATATGACTGTAAATGTAAATCATTTAAGCCCAAACAGTAGTAGTATTGTAGACGTGAGAACTATAGGTGACGACGATTCACATTCTAGTTTTATTGGTAAAATAAATATAAATAAACAAGCAGAAAACACAGAGGCACATTTAGAAAATAAAAATCTAATGGTAAGTAATAAAGCAACAATGATTACAGAGCCTCAATTAGATATTAACACCAAAGAAGTTATATGCACACATGGTTGTACTGTAAGTAATTTGGATAAAGACATGCTCTACTATTTAGAAAGTAGAGGTATAAACGATTTTGAGTCCCAAGAACTATTAAAAAGATGCTTTATAACAACATAAAAGAAGAATTTCCTACTCTAGTAAACAATAGAGAACTAGTCTATTTAGATAGTGCGGCGTCAACTCAAACACATCAAAGTGTTCTTGATCGAATGAACAAATATTATGAAGAAGAAAGATGTAATGCTAACAGAGGAGACTTTCCTATTAGTCAAAAGGTAAGTGCTGAGATAGAGATTGCACGAAAGGAAGTTGGCAAACTTATAAAAGCAAAACCAGAACAGATAATGTTTACGGCAGGAGCAACTGAAGGATTAAATATAATAGCAGAATGGTATAAGGATGTACCAGTTGTGATTATTACTGAAGCAGAACATACAGCAAACATAATGCCTTGGATAGCACAAAATAGAACTACAGAAAATGGTAGACTAGTAGTATTGCCTTTGACAGAAGGCGGAAAAATAAATTTAGATGAAGCAAACAAAGTATTAGAAAAATATCCTTATGCTGTTTTAAGTATTCATAGTCATAGTAATGTAACTGGAATACCTACATCATATAAAAAATTATGTAAAATGGCACATGATCAAGGCACAAAAGTTATTATAGATGGTTGTCAAACCATTGGTACACATGAGTTTGATCCATATACTGTTGACTATGCTGTATTTAGTGGGCATAAGATGTATGGTCCTACAGGTATAGGTTTTATGTACTGTAGGCTACCATTAGAAAGACATCGTGCAGTTAGGCTTGGAGGCGGAACAGTCACACATTATGATTTTAAAGGAAACGTAGAGTTTTATGATGGTCCTGCAAAACATGAAGTAGGAACTCCCAATATGGCAGGCATATTAGGACTTGGTAGAGCCGCAGAATGGATGAATTATTTAGGGTATGAGAATTTTAAAAAACATTTTACTGACATAGACTTTGCTATGAGTGACACAGACATTTTTAAGATAAAAGGACTAAATTTAATTTACCCAAACTATAGACAAAATGGTAGATATGTATATACATTTAATTGCGATGGTTACCATCCAAGTGATGTAAGTGCATTTTTAGGTTTGCAAAATGTAGCAGTTAGAGTTGGTAAACTTTGTGCTCATCCTATAGTAAATAAAGTAAGTGGTGGTAAAGGAGTTATACGAGTGAGCCCAGGAATTTACACATCAAAACAAGATATAGAAAAATTATCAGAATCATTATGCAAAGCGATAGCGAAATTAGTATAGAAGAACAGGTAAGGCGTAATCTTAAACGTGTTGTTGATCCTGAAATAGGAATCAATATAGTTGATCTAGGACTAATATACAATATAGACGTAAACGAAGAGAACGATGTACAAGTATTAATGACCTTGACTGCACCTAATTGTCCTTTTGGTGAAATGATAATGATGGAAACAGAGTTTGCATGTAGAAGTGTTCAAGATACAAAATTAGTAAAAGTAAATTTAACATTTGATCCACCATGGAATCCTGACATACATGTTTCAGACGAAGCCAAATACCAGATGGGACTTTTATAAACAGTTATAAATAGTGGCATAATATATTAGACGGAGATAAAATGGCAATTGACTTATTTGTACCAAATGTTACATTTAAAACTAGAGTTGAAGTTGACGAGGCACCAGGCTTTAAATGGCATGATTTAACCTCAGAAGAAATTTTTGCTAACAGACGTGTGGTATTAATTGGAGTACCTGGAGCATTTACTCCTACATGTTCAAGTACTCACTTACCAACATATGATGCTTATCATGAAGAAATATGTAAGCATGGCATAGACGATATTTATTGTATGAGTGTAAATGATACATTTGTAATGAATGCATGGTTTAAAAACTTAGATATTAAAAATGTAAAGCCTATTCCAGACGGAGCAGGACAGTTTACTAGAACATTAGGATTTTTAGTAGATAAAACTAATATTGGATTCGGTATGCGTAGTTGGAGATACAGTATGATTATTGACAACTATAGAGTGGAAAATCTCTGGGTAGAACCAGGATTAGGTGATAATACTGATGGAGATCCTTTCGAAGTTAGTGATGCTGAAACTATTCTAAATTATCTAAAGCAATAGTTTAACGTAAATATTCGCCTCTGACGTTTCAGTAACAATATAATCGCCCACAGTCTCAAATCCAAATTTGGTATAGGCTGGCAGGGCGGTTTTTCTTGGAATGCTCCAGATCATTTCACATTTTTCAAGTATTGCCTGATGCTTTGTCATATTAAATAAATTTTGAGCAATACCTTGCTTCCTGTAATCAGGATCAACCCAAATACCTCTACTTCTGTATTGTATGTTTGAAGTTTTATGTCCTGAGTTTACTCCCACAAGTTTTTCATCAATAAATAACCCCCAAAACGTGGCAGGATATTTAAACACATTCATATCGTATTCTTCTGGTGCACCTTCATAAGGCCATGTCATAGCACTATGAGTTTCTATAGCACTTGTTCTATTAGGCCATAATTTCTTTTGCCATATGTCTAATATTTGATCAAATGATAGCCGAATTAATTTCATACTAATATTTATAGGCTATAAATACTTATTTTGGAAATACAGAATATGAGCTTACAAAACTTAGACCCCAGATGGGATAATCAAACATTAGAATACAACTTAGACAAGCATAATTGGCCTGAATTTTGGTTAGCAGTTGCTAAAGAAAAGTTTCCTAACATAGAGAGTTTAGAAACTGTACATAAGACTTTGGACGTCAAAGAAGTAAACAAACTAGGTGCATACTTACAAAAAAGAACAGGTGATAAAGATTTTATAGAAAGAGTAGATGCATATTATGAAGATGTAGCACCAGAATTATTGTATGATGAGGAATGGATGTTACAAAGATTCTTTACAATCAGAATGGTTATACCTAACCAGGCAAAAGTAGGAAGATTGTTGCAGTTTCATCAGGGTATTTGGGTAGGAAACGGATTAGGACTTAGAACTATTTGGACACCATTTACAGAATGCTATGGAAATAATAGTATGCAGATAATGGGTTGGGATATATCAGACGAAATAACAAAAAAATGTTATGAAGAACAATGGAGTTACGACCAGTTACAGGAAGAATGTTCAAAGCATTGTTTCCCTGTAACATTGAAACCAGGTCAGGCCCATCTATTCCAACAACATCACATACACGGTAACTTTAATAACGATACAGACATAACACGTTGGAGTATGGATGGCAGAATACTTCCAAAAGGCGGACACTATCATAGGAAACTACCAGGTGGATACTTTAGATTTTTAGGTGAAAAAGATGATGTTAGGCCAGTTGATACTGATAAAAAATGGGTAAGTTATGCAGGATGGAATAGTAAGTTTAGTAGTCCTTTGCCATTACCTATGCAACGTAGTATTATAAATCAATATTGTGACAAACATGGTGTATGGATAAATGATTATCAGTTTGAAAATGAATATGTAGATTGGTGTCCGGGTTTAGAAAAATTTATTACTGGTTATAATATTGACGGCATCGTTATGTGTAGTATTTATGGTCTACCAGACAATCCTTTTAGAAGGTATGAACTTTTAAAACTAGCAGTTGAAAATAATGTTGAGATACATTTTGCTAATGAACTTTGTAGTGTAAGAGAAGAAAAAGACATAGAACATATTCAGCACATATTTAAATTTGTAAATGAAAACACACCACCTAATGAAACATTAGGCTATGTATGAAGTACCATGTAGTATACCAACCTGGTGATGTTACTTATTATACCACAAACTTTACAGAAGTACCTACACCTATTCATCTGTTAGACAGTGAGTTTATGCTTAACCAACCTGGTACACAGGTTGTTACTTGGCAACTAAATGATTTATCTTTAACAAAAAAGTTTGCTGATAGTCATATTAGTACACTAAATCATTTTATAGATAATCAGAGTAATCCATTTAATTATGCCTATGATGTTTATAGTAATCCTTTAGAGGAACCTATACTGAAGTCAAGACAAGTAATGAATGATATCATAGACGAGTTTAACAATGTTGAATGGAGTTGGTTTAACATATCAGATAATTTAAGACTTGATCCTAATAATATTAATAATGCAAAAATTAAAGCATTAAACACATTACATGATTTATTTGAGGACAATTTACCTATACTTATTGAGAAGAATAATGCAAAGGAGTTGCCTGAAGATGTAGACTTTAATGCTTGGTACAACAACTTTCAAACAATAAACATGATGGTTCACTACAATGAAGTACTTACACAATATGTAGGAGAAAATAATGATCATTGTAGACAACTTTTAGCAGAGGCATTTCCTAAATACTTTACATCATTAAAAGTAAATTACCAACCAGGTTTAGACAATGACACAATTTATGACATCAAAATGGAGCCAGAAGATTATGCTGACTTTACATATATAAAGCCAAAAGGTTGGTTAGAATTAGACTTTGGCACAGTAGGAAAAGATTTATGGAGTTGTGCCTGGACAGACGATATAGAACTCATACAAAACGGTAAACTATCTCAACAAACATTTAGGCATCCTTGGGTAGCATATGGTTGGTTACATCATATAGGAGATGTCCATCATCAAAATAACTTAACTGACAAATATAATAAATGGCTCAATGACAACAATGTAGGAAATTACATAGACTTATCTGATCCACAATATAATCCAGGCAGACATATATTAGGAGAGTGTATAAGTCATAACATAGATAATCCTTCTGAATTTATAGAGCAAGTAATTAATAGTACGCCTAAAATATTGGGTACTGTATTAACTGACGATAATGATAAAACTTTATTATAACAAATATCCTTATAAAAATATTGTTAATAGAGAACAAGACGGTGTAGACGTCTGGAATGATCTACCTAATAATCCACAGGATAGTAGTTTTTATAAAGTATTAAATAGTTTAGGTATAGAATATGAATGGTCTGACGATCCAGATAATAGTATAGTTATTGCAGATGTTGGCAGTTTACATCACAGAACATTAGAGTTTGAGAAAGTAATAGAAAAGATAGCAACTACTTATAGTAAGCCTATAATTTTAAGTACACAAGAGCCTTGGCAGAAAGACACAATAGATTATTATTTAAATAAACATTCAAACATATTAATGTCAGATTGTCATTATCCTTTACAAAATGGTAAAATATATCATGAACGATATATTCCATTTCAATACTATTTTACATCAATTACAAATACAGAACAAAATATTGTAGTAAAGTATCCAGATATAGATTACAAAGAGCATGTTTATTTGTTTAATTGTTTAATGTACAACTGGAGACCTGATAAACATATTTTGAGGACAGCAATTAGTTATCATAATCTAGATGATAATCTATTAACATACAAAACAGAAAATAAGATAGATCAGATTAAAACAATTATAGAGCATTCAGATAATAAAAAATTTAAAGACTTAGCATTTACTAAGTTTGATGATAATGAATTACCATATGAAGATGTAACTTTACAGCCTGGTAATAGAAACTTTGATCAAAGATTTAGAGTATGGCCCAAAGCAATATTTGATCAATCTATACTTAGTTTAGTATGTGAAAGTTTTTCTGGAACTGAGTCTCAGGCAGGACCTTATATTACAGAAAAAAGCCTCTATCCTTTTTTAAATGGACACCCTCTGATTGTTTTTGGAGAGAAAAATTATTACAAGTATTTAACAGATTATGGATTTAAAACTCATGATGAATTATTTGATTATAGTTTTGATAATTTAGATAGTCCTGTGGATAGAGCTTTACACATAACAGAGCAGTTTACTTATTTGGATACAGAGCTGGATAAAAAAACCAACCCTTATAACTCTGTAACCAGACAAACGACTAGACATAACCAATATTTGTTAAATAATAGGTCTAGTATATTATGGACAAAATTAAAAGAAGAAATGACAGATAACATTAAAAGGTATATGGAATTATGATACAGCAACCACTTTTACCACACCTAAGAGCACCAACTAATGATGTAATAGTTGTTACTGCATTAGCAGGAGAATTACCAGAAGCATTGCCTGAACAAATACTGTTTACTGGCGTAGGAAAGATAAATGCCTCCTATGTATTAACAAGATATTTAACAAACCATCCTGAGATTAAGACTGTAATAAATTATGGCACCTGCGGTGGAGCATATGATGTAACACCAGGAACTTTAGTAAAAGCCACTACATTTTTACAGGGTGATATGGATTGTGGGAATACATTAACCAAAGGGCCAGGCATTACATTTGGTGACGATGAAGCAATTAGTAATGTATTAAATTTTGGAACAGACGGTGTTATATGTAGAACACAAGATCAATTCTGCGAAAATTTTGAGGCATTGGAAATATTTCAACACTTAGTTGAAGGAAATAAGTTTAACATTGTAGAGATGGAGGCTTATGCTTTAGCAAAAGTCTGTGCAATGATGGGCGTAAATTTTATTTGTTATAAATTTGTGTCTGACACAGCAGACGAAAATGCATCAGATGACTGGCACGAAAACGTAGCAAAAGGTGAACCTTTATTTTATGAAATGCTTAAAAAAGAACACGGCTTCACACATATACAATGAAAGACTACAAACAACTAGCATATGAAATACTAAAAGAGCCTGAGTTTAGACAAGGTGGATTTGTATATAAACATATAAAAGAAGCAAAGTCAGATTCTTTAGTTAGTATAAAAAGTGCTGTAGATAATATGAGTGATCTATATGATTTAGAACGAGACGATATTGGTCAAATAAGCGAAATTATATTAAGGAAGTTTACTGATAAATTACAGTAACAGTGGCATTACCTTGCGTAGCAGTACCCTGAGTTATATAAGTCTTAATAGTGTTAGCACTATCTAATGTACCTGTGTAAATAAAGTTTGGATTCACAACGTATGAACCTAATGATGTTAAATCAACATAGTCATCACTAAACAATCTATCTATATCATTATCATCACCAACTGTAATACCTGCAGAAGCACTATCAAATACTGTAGTTACAGTAATTGTGACCTCAACAACTTTACTGCCATTACTCACGTTACCTAGTGTTACATTACCACTGGTGTGTATAACATCTTGTGTTAATGTACCAGCATCAACTGTAGCACTATCTCTAGTTGTAAGTGTAGTTAAATGGCTTGCCTGAGTAGGAGCATCTTGATTAGCAACATAAACAGCATACTCACCATCACCATTGTCAGTTACAACAATGATATCACCAGTATTAATTGTGTTATCTGAATAAACAGCAGTCAAGTCTGCTTTAAATAATGTAGCACTGGCGCCACTTGCCGCCGCACTTATACCTGTACTACCTACATATTTTGCACCACTAACATAAATTACATTACTAGTTCCTGTACCAATGTCTGTTGGCAAGTTAGTTCCTATAAAGTGTAATACACCAGATTGATAATCAAAGTACCACTGGTCATCATTGCCTGATCCTGTTTCAAATAATTGTGTTCCACTTGATTGTACATTACTTAAACCTGTTGGACCTGCATAAACTTTTAACTGGTATGTTGAACCAAATGATGGCGGTATCCAGTTAGTTGTATTAGTTAACCAGGTTCTATTATCTGAGGCTGTACCATCTTCTGTAGTTTCTAAACTACCACTTATAGCATCTGAATATACATTTGTTATAGAACTGTTTGCTGAAGGTATTGTGCTTGTAATACTGCTTGATTGTGACCAAATACTAGAAGTTTTAATAATAGGATCTGAAACTATCGCTTCATTTGGCGCCTTTTTATTTGCATTGGTATCTGTCTTGGCTTTACTATAACCAACCTTTTTCCAAAGTAAATCGACCTTTTGACTATCTGATATTGCCATTATTCAATACTCAATGCTGTAAATGAGTCGCCGTCCTCTAATTTAACTCTAACCAATATGTTGTTGCCAGTAGCATTTGTGGCATTTTGGTCACCTAATGTTAGTGTAAATGTATCGTTGCTGTAACTTGTACCATCTATGATTCTGTCACCTGATGTAAATGCACAACCATCTGAGCCGTTACCACCTGAGCCTGTATTAGCACCTGGTGTACCAGCACCTGCATAGGTTGTACCTGCATCTAACCAACCGTTACTACCAGATGCACTATCTATATTTGTGCCTGGTGCGGCTATAAAGAAACCACTAACTGTTCCTGTAAGCCTTACTGTAAAACTACTCATTGTAGTTCTACGGAAAGCAAAAGTAAAGTACTGAGCTCCACTTCTGCCTGTGTTCAAGTCTGGACCTGCTGGTAAATAACCTGAACTTAAATCTGTATCAAAATGTTTCACAGTATCAAATCTATTTACTGCTTCGCTTGTACCTGCAATAGTTTCTGCACCACTCCACGCATTTGCTGTATAATTGTTTACTGTATTATCAAATGCTGGTGTGTCTGCACTACTACCAAAGCCTGTTATTCTAACACCACCGTCATCAAAACCTGCACCTAAGTCTGTATCAACACTTAAATTTTCTTCATTAAATGATGGGGTTGCTACCCAAACTTGTAATTTTGTGCCATGATCTGAAGTAAAACCGCTATATCCATTAACGTTTTGTGCTCTAAATCTGATAGTTTCAACAGTTGCAACACTACTATTTGTTATGTCTATATCAACATTACCTAAAGCATAACTACTTGCTACACCTACGTTTGCTATTGGTATACCACCACTAAGTAGACTGGAACTACCGTCAATTTGTGTATAAGTACTACTTGCTTGGGTAATTGCTGATGCACTAGTACTTTCTAAGTTAGTACCACTAGTACTATCAAATATACTTGTACTATCTAGATATGCTTGACCTGTTAGATTGTCTACTGTAGCACCAACTAGTTTTACTTTTGGTGAACCAGCATTGTAATATGGTACACCAGACACATATCTTTTTGTACCTGCTGTTTCTTCTTCTAAGGTTGCACTACCAATATTAACTGTTGGAGTACTTGATACGTTATCTTTAACAACATAAACGTTATTTGTTGCACCTGTACTGTCATGACTAATAGCAAAACTATGTACACCATGATCTATACTGCTTATATCTTTTGTAACTCTACCACTAAACACTTGGTAAAAGTTTTGAGGGTATGTTGTTGAACTAATTTCATTGTAAGCATCGCCTTCTGCTGTAATTACTAATGAAGTAAATGTTCCTGTTTCGCCAGTTGCAGTTGAGAATGCTTTGGCACCATCTGCCGTGCCATCAATAAGAGCACTTGCTGTACCACTATCACTTCTGTATGCATCACTAATTGTGTTTGTACTTACACTTGTTGTGGTATCATATCTTCTAGCAGTCGTACTATTTAAACTTGTTCCAGCGGCTAAACCACCACCTGTATTGTCTGAAGCATTAACGGCCAATCTACTTGTATCTTGAGCTGACGTACTTAATGTTAAACTTTTTCCTGACACACTTGTAGGTGCGGCTGGTACATCTTCTAATGTAAATGTTACTGTATCAGTATCACTTTGAGCCGTTATATCTGGAGTACCTGTAACTGTTATTACTGCATTATATGAACCTGCACTCTCACCGTTATAAGAGTGTGTAATATTTGAACTTAAATCACCTGCACCAGATGTAATATTGTTATCAGTGTCTCCATCTCCCCAAGCATATGAGTAAACATTACCATTTTTACTATTGTTATCAACAGTAACTAAAGCTCTGTCAGTACCACTAAGGTCTGTGCCGTTGTATAATGTTAAAATACTATCGTTTGATGATCTTAAACCTAATGATGTTGATGAACCTGTAATACTTGCTCTAACATCTGGTTCTAAATGTATTGTAAAGTTAGAACTTGTAAATGGTGAGCCTGTGTGACTTGAGATAACCTGTAAGTTACCAGTATAGTCTGCATTAGCACCACTGTCTTGGTCACTACCACTTAAAGCATAAGTGTGATTTATTGTTCCACCAGTGTCACCACTTCCACCTGCACCAACATTTACGTCGTTACTAGTGCCGTCTCCCCAATTATACCTGTAAATTATTCCAAAATCAGCAAAACTTCCTATTGTTGCTTCTGTACCATTTGTAAACTGAACAACTCCACCACTTGTTCCATCTTCATTAATTACGTTAGTGGTGTTTGCTGATACATCTGGAGTATGCTCGTCATAAACTTTAATTATTGCAGATGTATTATTAGGTATAACACTTGGGTCTGCTGTAGTATGAGTTTCTAGGGTAAGTTTTACAGTTCTTAATCTGTCAGTTTCTGTTGACGTAGTAAAGGTATGTCCTAATCTTGCGCCTTGTGTTCCACCAGCGTCAGTGTCTGCAGAAATATCTGCATTTGCACTACCGTCGCCCCACTCAATTGTATAAGTGGCATCTGCACTACCAATATTTGTAGTGTCGTTATCAAAATATAATATTGTACCATCGTCAACTATGGTTACAGCACTTCCTCCACTGGCTCCCGCAAAGAAATCAAAGTCTGCGACTGGGTTTGCTGTATATAATGTAATAAAATTATTTTTAGTTAAACTTGTTGTACTGCCTTCTCCTGCACCAGTATTATTAAATGCTGTAACTACAACATCAAATGGTGAATTGGTATTATCAGTATATGTATGAGTAGGAGTACTATCAGTTGTAGCAGTAGTTGAACTACCATCACCCCAGTCAATTGTATATCTATTTGCATTACCAGTGGCACTAATTGTTAAAGTACTCACAAGTGGAGAACCACCTGTATCAGTATCTACTGTGAAGTCAACATCTCTAACAAAGGTATCATTATATACATTAAATACTGCTTCGTTTAATTTGTCAATGGCTTCTGATACTTTTTCTGTATCTGAGAAACTTGTTACTGCACCTTGTCTAGTAACTGAACTGTTACCTGCGTAATCTCCCTGATTAGGAGTTATATGCCAATCACCATCGCCATCAGAATCAATATTACCTAGTGTTAAACTAAATCCGTCTGTGGCGGCACTACTACTAACAGCATCTAATTGTGCCTTTGTGACTAGTGCTGTTGAGGTTGTGGCATTTGAGGCTTGTATTTCTGCTAATGAAATACCGCCTTCGTTGGTTACTTGAACTGTATCAGTTGTAGCATTACCCAAAAGTTTAGGTCCATTTTTACCTAACTGGAGGTTATTTCCTACACCGATTAAACCATAATTTTTTATCTGAGCCACTAAATACTCCTAAGCATTACAGTTATTTATCTAAATTTGGAATAATGATGGCCACTATAAACAGAAAACATATGATATTGGAATCTCTTGTAAATTTATTACAAGAAGACGACCTACCTAATATTACTACCAAGGTATTAGCACTTAAGAGTGATATTACTGAGCCTGCTATATACAAACATTATAAAGGAAAGAACGAGATTTTTACAGCACTATTTAAATTTATAGAGCAAACAATTATAGATAAAATATATGAAGTACGCAATAAACCTGTGAACAATTTAGAGAAAGCAAAGACACTTTACTATTTTTTAATATTATTCGTAGAAAGCAATCCAGGGTTTGCTAGATTTTTAAACAGAGAATGTTTATCTATAGACGAAAAAGAAATATCTGATAAAATTGATTTGCTTTTTAAAAATATAGAAAACGAGTTCGGAAGTTATGGGTTTACCAAAGATCATTGTAAGATAATGATAACTACAATAGAAGGCGTATACACTAGATTCTCTAGATCTAAATTTAAAGAAATGCCTTCAAGTTATTTAGATTATTACTATGATGTTCTAGTCAACAACTTTTCTTAGTTGACATTTTTACATCTTTTGCTATAATATAATTTAAAATTAGTAGGTGGTATGAAACAATTAATAATAGGAGATGTTCACGCAGATGGTATTCCATTTACCAAGGCTGTAAACTATTCTATACAAAATGATATTCCTATTATTTGTGTTGGGGACCTTATAGACAATGGACCTGATGGTGCAGAAGTCTGCTCTCAATTTTTATACCTACTTAAAAAAGGACATGCAAGAATTACTTGGGGCAACCACGAATGGAAAATATACAGGCATCTATTAGGAAACAAAGTAGAATTAGGACCACCTAACCAAGCAACAATAGACCAAATGGAAGAAGATCCAGAGTTTGCTAAAAACTTTATGGAAATTTGTTCCTATTGCGAAGAAATAATTAATATAAACGATAAAATTTATATTGCCCATGCAGGCGTACATCCTGATTATTGGGAGTTTGGTGATGACATGCACAAAAAGTTCAGAGATGTATTTAAATGGGGTACAGTAGATTTTAAAGCACCTATGCATCATCACAAAGGACAAGATTACTATATTAGAACATACGACTGGACAAAATACATACCAAAAGATGTACATTTATTTGTTGGTCATGACCCAGCACCTTTAGTAGGTGTTCCAGATTTTGATAATTTTCAAAGTATGCCTCAAACATTTGAAAGTCAGTTTGGAGGTCGTACAACATTTACAGATTGTGGCGCCGGAAAAGGCGGAAATTTGTATGGAATTATTGTAAATACAGATACTACTGTAATAGAGCAGTATTTGGATTTTACTGATGATTTTTGATTACGTTTTAATTTTAGTTATTGCAATGTTGGTCTATATGATCTGGAATGACAGAAATAATAGGCCCAAACATTGAGATTAGACTATAAAGATTGTGGTACTATAGGATTTACCTGTAGTACATTTGATCTGTTACATGCAGGACATGTTGTGATGCTGGAAGAAGCAAAACGACATTGTGATTATTTAATTGTTGGATTGCAAACAGATCCTACTCTAGATAGAGACAACAAAAACGCACCAATACAAAGTATTGTGGAGAGACAGATACAATTATCAGCAATCAAGTATGTGGATGAGATTGTAATTTATAACACAGAGGCAGACTTAGAAGATTTATTATTAACATTACCTATTAATATTAAAGTTATGGGTGAAGAATATAGAGGCAAGGACTTTACAGGTAAACAAATTTGTAAGAACAGAGGAATTAAATCAATCTATAACGGTAGAGATCATTCGTTTAGTAGTACCAGTTTAAGGAAAAGAGTTTATGACATTGAAAATAAGAGAAACAATTAAGGCAGGCATCTTTCTTTTTGGAGCATTAGTTTTAAGTAGACTATTGCCTCTGCCTGAAAACAGCGAACCACTATTAGGATTAGCAGTTCTAATACCTTATCTTACTAAAAGTAACCTAGGATTTTTAATGATGCCGGCGGTTATGTTTGTATCAGATATATTTTTAGGTTTAGGCAGTTGGATGTTAATGACATATTCAGCATTAGCAATAGCACCTTTTATCAGTAAAGCAATCGATAACAAATATTTGGCATTAGGTGGCAGTTGGTTAATGTGGCATGTAATGGCAAATGCAGGACAATGGTACCCACCCTTTAGCCCTGAAGCATTATTATTTGATGTAAGATTTTTATTAAGTGGATTAACCGTCGTAGTATTATACGACATATTGAGTAAAGTATGGCAGACAGCATCAACAGAAGCATAGCAAAAACAATAACATGGCGTATTATCGCAGTATGTATTACTATGTTGGTAACATACTTTGTATTAAAAGGTATACACCCAGAATGGTCATCTCATCAATACAGAGAGGCATCTATGATAGTGGGTGCGGCAGATTTATTTATAAAAATGTTTGCATATTTTGTACATGAAAGGATATGGACCAAAGTCAAGATATGATATATAATCCTTTCAAATTATTAATGCAAAAATATTTAAAAACAAAAAGTTTAGAACAAATAATGCACGAACACAAATTTTTATACAGAGTAACAAACAAAAATGTAATAAAGGAGTTAGTTTTAGAGAGTGCTAAATCTAAAAACGGCCAGATTTATTAAAAATACTTGACAAATAAACATTTTAAGTTAAAATAGCAGGACATTAAGGAAAAATTATGGCAGTAAAAAGTACAACACAAATGACTAAAGCAGAACTTATAGAAGTCATCAGCGAAAAGAACAGAGTAATAGGTAACTTAAATGCCAAAATTGATGACTTAGAAGCAATGGCAGTAGCCAGTACAGCCAAACCATTGGATGCTGATACCAGCAGATTAATTAGTACAATGAATGCAAGAATAAAAGCTCTTGAGGAAAAGTTAAGTGCCTAAAGATAGTAAAGACAATAAAGGTTCATACTTTGTTGATAATGATGACGTCTACAAGGTTTTTGTTTACGGCACACTAAAAAGTGGTGGCGAAATAAGAGGCTTACACCAGTTTGGAGATGGTGCTAGTATTGTAGGTAAAGCAGAAACAATATATCCTGATTTTGATATGGTTGATCTAGGTGCATTTCCTGGAGTATTTGAAAAAGGAGAGCATTATATACAAGGCGAAGTTTGGGAAGTAGATTCAGAAACTTTGTATATGTTAGATGGCATAGAAGGATACACTGGAGATCCTGCCACAGATTTTTATACAAGAACTATTGTACATACATCACAAGGCAAAGCATTTATGTATGTATTGGATAGGAAACAATACAGTAGCACAGCAGATTCTGGATCAGACAGAATTACTACTATAGATCAAACTCAGAGCTGGATCTAAATATGGAAATTTTAGGAGTCTTTACATTATTCGCTCTTAAACATCTTATAGCAGATTATTATACTCAATACAGTTGGATGATAAAAGACAAAAGTACTTACGGTGCTTTTGGCGGTATTGCTCATGCAACCTGGCATGGTATTTTAACATTACTTGTATTATGGCTAATAGGAACACCAGTTTTGTTTAGTATTTTGCTAAGTGCATTAGATGGGTTAATACATTATCATATAGATTATGTAAAAAGTAATATCTGGAAGAAAAAAAGGCTAACACATAATGATCAGTTGTATTGGGTAGTTCATGGCACTGACCAATTTTTACATCTAATGACTTATGTCTTTATAATTTTTTTATTAGGAATTAGTATATGAAACATATGATAAAATGGCTGAAGATAACAGCCGGTATAAACATATATCTATCAGTAATAATGACATTTGTGTTTTTAACATTACTGTTTGCAATAGTATCTGACTATAATTTAACCAATGCAGATGAGTATGTAAGATTCTTAATAAAAGAAGAACTTAACAAGCCTAATGCAAATAACTAATTACATAAACAGTCTTAAGACGTATTTTCTTGCATTTGTTGGCGTACACATAACTGCAATTGGTGTGCTATTTCCATTTATGGCATTTTTAATTTTTTGTATATTAATGCCTTTTCTTTGGATTACTGCAATCTATATAATAATGTATAATTATTGCAAACAGGAAGGCATAGACTGGCCCTACGCAGACGGTAATAACCAAGTTTTACTGAACATACATTTAACTCCATTTTATTTCGATTACGACCCATTTATTGATTGCTTTGATCATGAACCACGTTACTAAGTACACAAACAGTCTGAGAAACTATGCTTTTGCAGTAGCAAGTGCTCACATAGTGGCATTTGCATGGTTGTATCCAATGGCTTTGATGTATATCATAGTTGGTCCAGTAATGTTTTATGTGTTATTTTTGTGGTGTGAATTAACGTACGAAATAGATGTTGGTCACAGACAGAGATTGATAAAAGCAATCAGAGAAGCAGATAACCAAATCACAAAAGATGTGCTAACGTGGGAATTGATATTACACGAAGAGCATAGTATATTTGGAAATACTTCAAACGATAGGTTAGGATTTTAATATGGCAAAACAAGACAAAGCATTTCATCCTGAAGAGATAGCCAACAGTAAACGAATATACAAAAGTGCTACACCTAAACATGACGCCAGTTGGTATATTAAATGGACTGCTAGTTTCTTTATTTTACTATCTGCTATGTTTAGAATAAATGGTCCTGACATAGACAGCGAAGTAGCAAACCTATTAGATAACATTTTTAGTTTTATAGGAGTCACAGGTTGGATGGTTGTTGGACTCTTATGGAAAGACAGAGCATTGTTATTATTAAATGGTGTGCTAATGTTTGTATTAGCATCAGGATTATTAAAGTATTTTTTGGGTAACTAACTATGGAAAAATCATTCCGAGAACAAGTAAAAACATTAGACACTACTAGCAAGGCAGGACAACTTGCACGTGAGTTAAATGCAGAGCGTAACAGACTTAAACAGGAACTAGAGGAAGCACAGGTACAGGTTGAGGATTTAACACCAGTTACACCCGAAGGTACCGTTGACAGTTATATAAAATGGTTAGCAACTGGTTTAGCAGTTACAGGTGTCTTTTTACAGAGTGCAGGGTTTATGACTGAAGGAAAAATAGCCTATGCATTAAGCAGTATGGCTTGG
>Ga0213861_10001898_pt1 | contig 18341 bp, 19 predicted proteins | sample PICome_4_FD_160110 | JGI IMG/M metagenome (GOLD analysis project Ga0213861, IMG submission 160110) | Coastal seawater microbial communities near Pivers Island, North Carolina, United States - PICO131 | ecosystem: Environmental > Aquatic > Marine > Coastal | place: USA: North Carolina... | reverse complement strand
CGTTTGGCGTAAAGCCCTTTTACATTCACGCCATAACTCGACCCATAGCGCTCATCATACCAATTGCTGCCCATAATTAAATAGCCATTTTTATCATTTTGGCGATCAAAATTTAGGTCGATATTGCGCTGGTTTTCGAAGTATTCGGGATTGGAAAAACAGTTGTAATTGATGTAGGCTTCAAACAATGCTTTATAATGCGATTCGTAATCTTCGCTCATCCATTCCGAGGCGTTATTTGAAAGAAATTCAACACCACTGGCGAGGTAGTTTTGTTGTGCTCAGATAATCGCTTCACGCTTTGTTCCAAACATGCTAGAATATTTCGAAGAGTAACTCTTTTTGACCAGTTTTAAAAATTTCCGGTGTGCCTTGAGATCTTGCATATCATATGGGTGGTATACCTTTTGTAAAAGTGACTTCTCTGCAATATAATTCTCAGGCCGTATTTTTTGAGACGCAGTTGTGAAGGTATCGAGGCGGAGGTAATTTGATGTGTCGTGGCCCATTTTCCAATCCACGTAAACTAATTCTGACGGATCTACATAATGGCGCAAACTATTGGCTTGAATGTGATTAACTGAATTGTGTAAAGTTGAAGCCGGGTCAATTAAAACGAAATTCTCTAAATCTTTAAGTGTTGCTTTATCAATTTGAACCTTACGCGGTGTAATTGTATAAACGCCATTAACCGGATGGTAATAACGCACTGTTACATGCTTTTTGCCCAATATATCAACTTGAATGGCTACTTTTTTGGTTTGAGCAGTTCCAGTTAAGGTAATAAAAAATACGAGAAAGATTAGACTAAAAATCTTCATTAATACTATAGTTCAAAGTTTGAATTTAGTTACTTAATGCACTTGTATATTTTGAATTGGTGATTACTAATTTGAATTTCAAAATTGGTGAAATGACGTTTTAAAAAAGCTTCATAACCAACATTGGAATTGGCAACAATTGTTAATACCCCTCCAGGTTTTAGGCAACGTTTTGCCGCCCTGCATAAGTTAATTGGAATACTGATGTCTATCGTATTTTCGAAATGAAAAGGGGGGTTGGTTACTACCCAATCCAAGCTGTTTTCTTCAAAATCATTCAACTCATAGTTGTGATGGAATTGTGGATTTGAATCTTTAACATTTAACTGTGCAGAAGCCAAAGCGAGATGTGAGTCATCTAAAAAATGCATTACATCCACTTTTGTTTTATCCAAAATCCATTTGCCAATTATTCCGTTCCCGCAAGCCAAATCCAATACATTATTATGTTGATAAGGAACTTCTAAATTTTGCAATAAATATTGAGTGGCTATGTCCACTTTTCCAGCTGAAAAAACGCCCTTATGCTGTTCTAAATTTAAGTGCTCGTACTTAAATTTTTCAATATTATTTGAAGGAGTAATTTCTTTTTTACCACTTAAGATTATGAGCCTTGCTTTCTTTTTAGCCTTGCTTTGCTCCACGATTTCGAAATATTTACCGGCTAATGCAAGCCAGTTTTTGTTAAAATATTTCGTCATAAAACCGCAAATCACTTTTCCATTAACATCTGTATTGGCGTGAATATGTTGCAAATATGTCTCGAACAAACCTATTGACTTTGGAATTTTTAAATAGGCAATTTCCAATGATTTTGGAAGGGTGTCTTTGAGTAAAAAAAATTGCTCGGGTTTAATATCAATTTGACTGCTTTCCGCATTTGTTTGAATTGCGGTTGCTTGGCTTTTAAGGTCCGTAATAATGGATGCATTTGCACCCGCTAAACGGCAACTTAAATAACCAAATGCATCATTATAAATTCCAATAGAGTGTTCTTTTGTGGAGGAATAGTCTGCCATTAATTCGTCCGCAGCATTCCATGCTTTTAAGGAGGGATGATCGGTTGCTGGAATTCGGTTAAGTTGAAGGTCGTTGTCCATTAAATAAAAGCTATAAAGTTTGCGTGTTTATCCCAACCTGAAATTAATGGGAATTGTGAAATTAACCTTAACAGGTTCGTTCAATTGTTCTCCAGGGATCCATTTTGGCATCAATTGAATGACGCGCGTGGCCTCTCTATCTAAAATTTTCTTCACTCCTTTTCGAATGCCAACATCAGTGATTCCCCCATCTTTATCCACTACAAGCTTGACGAAGACTATGCCTTGATCCCCCACCTCTCTTGCCTTTTCGGGGTAGTTAATGTTTAGCACAATAAAAGAGATCATATTGTCCATTCCACCAATAAAACATGGATCAACTTCCGCAAAATCAGGAGTAGGCCCTTCTATATCTGCTCCTGTAGAGTCATCATCCTCATTGTTTTCTTTACCCAAATAAACAACCTTAGTTTTCGGATAGGTTTTATTGACCAGAGCGTCTGAGTTTATATAGTTGTTGGCAAGAAAAATTTTTCGAGCCAAAATGATAAGGGCGATTCTTTCAAAAAGTACGTCTTCAGCAAGCATATATTTTTTCAGCTCAAATAATTCATAAGTCATATCATTTGGCCGCGTATCATTCAGCGGCAGGTTATTCAAATGATTGATATAGATCCACAAATAAGTAAAAGCGTTTCGGTCTTTTTCTAAACCATTTACCATGATGATGCGATATAATTCTTGCTCTAAAGCCTTAAAGTGATTTGTACCTAAATGAGCAATACTGCTTAAAGTGGGGTAATTTAGTTTGTGAGATAAGTTGAACTCTTTAGGACCTTTATTTCTTTTTTTTGGTTTGAATTGGGAAATAAACCCCGAAACGTTTGTTGCCTTTTTGTAATTCTCTTGCGCATAAGTAGAGAATTCTGCGTCCGCATCATTCTGTGAAATATTATTGGCTGTATAGGTTGAGTCTAACCAACTGTTTAAATCATTTTGGGCATTCGCAAAAATAATGGAAGATATTCCAATCAGCAATACAGTTAAATAGTTTTTCATCTATACTTTTCTCTTCTCGCCGGTCCATCCAGTCCCAACTAAATCCAACACTTATTATTTTTTGTTCTAGCGCAAAACTTCATCAATCATCAGCGCTTCCTTCTTCTAGATCTGCTCGTATTTTGATTCCCTCCAGCAGCATTATTCGCCCGTTTTTCCTTCAACCATTTTGGCATTTCGCGCTCCTGATTTTGAGGTGCAGCTGTGCCCATTAATCTTGCTAATAACTCTGGTTTACCCGCATTATTTAATTTATCTTTTACCCACTGTCTATTCTCTTGTTTATACCAAAAGAAAAAACGGTGTTGGTCTTTCTTTTCCTCTTTCGTTTTAGGCGCAAAAGTTGGTTTTAAAGTATAAGGATGTACACCAGAATAATAAATAACCGTGGCTACTGTCATTGGAGTTGGCGTAAAATCTTGCACCTGTTCCAACTGAAAGCCCATTTCTTTCGTTTCGGCTGCTAGGTTAGCCATATCCTCTTCTTTACAACCCGGGTGAGAAGAAATGAAGTAGGGAATAAGCGGTTGTTTTAGTCCGTTTTTAGATTGAATGCGATCGTAACTTTCTTTAAACTTATGAAAATGCTTAAATGAAGGTTTTCGCATAATGCGTAAGGTGTCATCCGCCGTGTGTTCAGGAGCTACTTTTAAACGACCCGAAACATGACGCGTAACCACTTGTTCTAAATATTCCTCGGCCTCTTTTTCATTCAAATTTTTATTGTAATCTTTTACCAATAAATCATATCGAATTCCGGACCCAACAAAAGCTTTTTTCACTTTCGGATGTTGATCTACTTTCTGATATAGCTTCGTCAATGGTTTATGACTGGTGTCTAAATTTGAGCAAATTACGGGATGAATACAGGAAGGACTCACGCATTTTTCACAAATGCCCATGTCAATTCCTTTCATGCGATACATGTTTGCTGAAGGACCACCTAAGTCAGAAATATAACCTTTAAAGTCGGGGTCTTCCACCACCTGCTCTACCTCACGCATGATGGATTTTTCACTTCGTGAAGCAATAAATTTTCCTTGATGCGCCGAGATGGTACAAAAGCTGCAACCACCAAAACAGCCCCGGTGCATATTAATGGAAAACTTAATCATTTCATAAGCTGGAATATCGCCTCGCTTATAATATTTTGGATGCGGCAAGCGCGTATATGGCAAATCAAAAGAACGATCAATTTCATCTTCCGTCATGGTTTTGTATGGCGGATTTATGATCAATCGATTTTCACCGCTTTCTTGAAAAATTCGGCGTGCAACTAATTTATTAGACTCTACTTCTACTACTTTAAAGTTAGCCGCATAAGCAATTTTATCGTCCAAACATTTGTCATGTGAACTCAGTTCAACATCTTCCCAATTTTTGTTTTTCGGAATTCCATCTGCCTTTGGCAGAAAAACGGCCGTTTGCGGAATCGTTTTCATAGATTCCAACGGCACACCTTTTTTCAAAAGGGTTAAAATATCGCGTAATGGCTGTTCGCCCATTCCATAAACCAATAAGTCGGCCCCACTGGTTTCTAAAATTCCAGGCATTAATTTGTCAGACCAATAATCGTAATGCGTTACTCGGCGCAGTGAAGCTTCAATACCGCCAATTAAAACGGGTACATCTGGATAAAGTTCTTTAAGAATTTGAGTGTATTTAATGGTCGCATAATCAGGCCTAAATCCTGCTTGCCCTCCGGGAGTATATGAATCACTTGAGCGTTTTCTTTTTCCGGCAGTATAATGATTCACCATAGAATCCATACAGCCAGATGTAACACCGAAAAAGTATTTGGGCGCGCCAAATTTTTTGAAATCCCGCAAATCATCCTGCCAATTGGGTTGTGGAATAATGCCTACTCTAAATCCTTCGCTTTCAATAATCCTTCCAATAACTGCAGGACCGAAAGACGGATGATCTACATAAGCATCTCCCGAAACTAAAACTACATCTAGTTCCTCCCATCCATGCGCCTCAAGCTCTTTTTTGGTAATTGGCAACCAATCTGATACGGGTCTTCTTTTTTGCTCCATTGATGCAAAGGTAGCTGAAATTTACTTGATCATTGAGTCATTATAGTCTGAGACTGTTATAAATTCAAATTTGCCATCCAATCCGTTTGTACCACGTTTACCATCTCTTCCGCTATAACCATCTCTTCCCATCACTCCATTTCCTAAACTTTCGGCACCAGCTAGTTCCCTTTTTCCATAGCGACCTAAATCGCCACCGTTTCCGCCAAGTCCACCATTAACAAAGACTTTGATTCTACGCACATAAATTTCAGTATTTGGAGAATACATAATTTTGATGTGCGCACCATTGCCGCCATTTCCACCATATCCAACGCCTGACCATCCATCTGCTCCATACGCACCATCATGTCCGTTCCCTCCTTTTCCGCCATTGGCTTTTAAAACAATTGATTCAACTTTTCTGGAAAAATAAAGTGTTCCGCCTTTTGCGTTTCTTGCTTTGTAGGTTATTATTAAAACAGAGTCCTGTGCGCATGGATGAAGCCCAATTTCTAGGAAAAACATATAATCTGGAGCCTTGTTTCCATCTGATCCGTCAGTTCCGTTGCGTTTAACAGTTGGTGTTACTCCATCATCCCCATCAATTCCAGCAATCCCGCTAAAAGGACGGGACTCATCATTCTTTTTAATGGTGAAAACTTCATCTGTAAAGATTTTCGGTCGATCTATTAAAGATACGCGAACAACTAATTGCGAATCGCATTCACCTATTTTTTCAGGAATTATATAGGCATTTTTGGAATCATATTTACCACCACTCAGTACTTGAATTTTAACAGCATAATACCTTGTTTTCCTATTCTGAATTTCTAATCCCTCCTCCTCACCTAAATCGGCGAATACTCTAAAAGGGAGTGATTTGCGTTCAATAATACTATCTCTATCCATATATAAACGCAGGCTTTTTACATGATCTACGGCCTTGTAAATTGGGATTTTGAATTTGTAGGACTCTTCATAACTTGCATAGCAATAGTAATACTATCTGCAGCGTAATCTTCAGGAATAATTAAGGTAAAACTCTCCTTGGACGGAGACATTAATTGTATACCCTTCGTTATTTTATAGGTAAAATCTTGGTAAGGATATTTGGGATATGCATCAGTGCTATGAAAGACATTTCCACTGGATTTTGTGACTTTCAGGGAAAATACAGGACTATTTCCTTCAAAAACAGTTGTTTTATCAAAGACCAATTCAACACTTTTAATTCCAGCTTTGGCATTAACAAAGTTCAATATAAAAAATAGAAATGGGGTAGGCTTTAATAAGCCATTTAGATTTGCGATCATGGGTGTTGTTTGCACTCATTTCAACAAACTTTATACCAAAACTTAATTAAAATATCCTGCAATTAATTTCAGCTCTTTCTTTGTGAGCGTTGGATAATTTTCACGAAAGTGTTTTGAACAGAGCATTTCGCCATCTGAAATTCGAACCAATGCCATTTCTGTAAACCGGTTCACCGCAAAATATAAAACAATGTGTGTTGGATCTTTTCGTTCAAGCGTGCTATAATACTCCTCTTCAGCCAATAATCGATACTCAACACCAAGCTTATCCAGCTCTTTCCTTACAACGGCGTGGCGTGTTTGTTCTCTATTTAAGATGAGAACATTTCCAACAGAAGGACCATCATCACCAGTTACGGCGGCTGAAACTAGGGCGTTTAAATCTTCAGGTTCACCAGTAAGGCGCTCATTTTTGATAAATGAGAAACCTTTATTTAGAGCTTTAACAAGCATATATGCGTAGCGGTATTCATTTTCATTCGATACCAAATCGTAAAAACCATTGATGTACATATAACCTAAGGTGTGCTCCATCTTAACGTCTTTACGCGGCACGTAAATCTCAGCATGTTGTAAAACTAATACATGTTGGTTTTTACGATCCATCATGTGTTTTTTGGTAAACTCTTTGGTTGTAACGAACAAGGCGGTTGAAGTTTTGTCAGGTCGCTTGTATTGTTCTACAGTCGAGAATTCTGAGAAAGTCCAATACTCCTCTAAATTTGCAATCATGATACTATCAAAATGGGCGTCACCCGTTTTTACATAGGTTATACCATTAGTGACCATGTTTTTGAAAGTAACTTCATTTGCACCAAAATTATAAACTTGTGCAAAGCTTAAATTGATTCCAAAAATAAAAAGAATGAGAAAAATGTTTTTCATAGTGGCGTTGAAAATTGAGGGACAAATATAATTAATGCTTTGTGAGTATCAATTATGACGCCAGACTAGTTTTATCATTCTTTTTATTTTAGTAATCCAATAACTAATCAGCACCCATGAAGTTAAATTTACAAGAATAAATCTTTCACGTTATCTGCGAAAAGTTTAACCGCAATGGATAATAGAATAATACCAAAAACTTTTTGAAGAATAGCGATTCCACCTTTCCCTAAGAACCGTTCAATGCGTTTTGTCAATTTGAGCACGAAAAACACAACAATCATATTTAGGACGATTGCAATAGCAATATATTGCATTTCATATTCCGCCTGAAGAGATACGATCGTTGTCATTGTTCCAGCCCCTGCAATTAAAGGAAAAGCAATAGGAACAATGGAAACAATTTTTTTTGAGCCTTCATCTTCATCTCTAAACAACTGCACGCCGAAAATCATCTCAACACCTAAGGCAAAAATGATTAATGATCCCACCACGGCGAAAGCTTTTATTTCCACTCCGAGAAAACTAAGAATGCCTTCACCAATAAATAAAAAGGCTAACATTATTCCCAAAGCAACAAGCGAAGCTTTCATGACATGAATATCTCCTGCTCTCTTTTTTATTTTAATGATAACCGGAACAGATCCAAAGATATCTATCACAGCAAAAAGTACCATAAACGGTTTCCCAATATCAACTAAAACTTCATAATTCATAGCGTTTCGTATTAAATAAGCTTGTTACTTTATTTTTTAAAAGCGCGCAAAGGTAATTAGTTTGTTAGAAGGATTTATAACAATAGATAAAATAATTCTCTTTTATTCGCCTAACTGCATAAAACAGCTCACTAATAGCGAGTTAAGGCTTATGATTTTAGTAATAACATTTCAATACTTTGGGCAAAATATTGATGTTCCAGTTCTAGCACAAGCTTTTGAACTTGCTCTGGACTTGAATTCGGTGGAATTATGCATTCATGTTGTTCTATGATATTGCCCTCATCATAATTTTCGTTGACATAATGAATAGTAATACCACTCGTTTTTTCGTTTGCTTCAACGACTGCGCGGTGTACATTCATGCCATACATTCCTTTCCCTCCGAATTTAGGGAGCAAGGCCGGGTGAATGTTTACAATTTTGTTTGAAAAATTAGCAATGAGGTCAGGATGGATTCGTTTAAGATAGCCGGCAAGAACAATGAATTTAATTTCAAATTCAGACATTGTGGCTACTAAAACACCATTATCTGCATCCTCTTTTGAATGCAAAAAGCAGGGAATTTCATGATTCTTTGCTCGCTCAATTACAAAGGCGTTGGCATTATTGGTAACAATAAGGGCAATTTGAGCAGTATCTGAATCTACAAAATGTTCAATAATCACTTCAGCATTGCTGCCATCACCAGATGCAAATATGGCTATGTTTTTTATCATTCCTTCACCCTTTTATAGCTTTAGACACCGTCTTAGCTTTCTAATAATTAAAAACAAAGGTATTGGAATATCATGGGATAGGTGCAAAAAATCCCTATTTTTAGTGCTTAATACTTGGCAAAGAAACCAGAATGACAATAAACAATTTAGCACCGATTCCCGATAAACAGGTAAGTTTTGATGAAGAAGAAATGATAAAACGGTCAGAATCGTATTTTCAGTTTATGGATAAGAGGCGTTCGGTTCGGGATTTTTCTGATAAAGCCGTTCCAGTTGAAATCATCAATAATATTTTAAAAACAGCTTCAACGGCTCCCTCGGGTGCACACAAACAACCTTGGGTTTTTTGTGTTATTAGTAATGCTGAATTAAAAAATAAGATTCGAGAATTGGCAGAGGAAGAAGAAAAAAAGAACTATGCGGGTAGAATGAGCGAAAGGTGGATTCAAGATCTTTTGCCATTAGGAACAGATGACGTAAAAGAATTCATTGAAATTGCGCCATGGATAATTGTGGTGATGAAGAAATCGTATGATTTTGATTCGGCGGGAAAGAAGATGAATAATTATTACGTAAATGAATCAGTTGGGATAGCGAGCGGTCTTTTAATTTCAGCTATCCATAATGCAGGATTAGTGACGTTAACACACACTCCAAGCCCCATGAATTTCATTTCAAAGGCATTAAACCGCCCTGAAAACGAAAAACCGTACTTACTTTTACCAGTTGGATATGCGCTTGAAAACTGCGCTGTGCCTGATATTGAGCGAAAACCGCTAGAAGAAATCGCAATTTATTATAAGTAAATTTTGGGTTTCTGCGTTTTTAGTATTTTCTTTGCAGACTGAATAAACCATTTAAAACAGATTAATATGTCTGATGTAAAATCAAAAGTAACGTCTATTATCGTAGACAAATTAGGAGTAGCCGAAGATGAAGTAACTGCAGCAGCAAGCTTCACGAATGACTTAGGAGCTGACTCTTTGGACACAGTTGAACTTATCATGGAATTTGAAAAAGAATTCAATATTGCAATTCCTGATGATCAAGCTGAAAAAATCCAAACAGTAGGAGATGCAATCTCTTACATTGACGGTAACGCAAAATAATTCTAAAACATATTGAGTTTTAACCTTAACTTATAGCAATGGAGTTGAAAAGAGTAGTTATTACTGGACTAGGAGCTTTGACACCAATAGGTAATACTATTGATGAATATTGGGAATCCTTAAAAGCCGGAGTGAGTGGTGCTGCTAAAATCACAAAATTTGATTGCGAAAAGTTTAAGACCCAATTTGCCTGCGAGCTGAAGGACTTCAATATTGAAGACCATATGGACCGCAGGGATGCAAGAAGATTAGACCCATTTTCACAGTACGCTATAGTTTCCACTACGGAGGCTATGGCGGACTCGGGTTTAGATGTAGAGAAAATCGACCTTGAGCGCGCTGGCGTTATTTGGGGATCTGGTATCGGTGGTTTAACAACTTTCCAAGAAGAAGCTAACGCTTATGCTCTGGGAGATGGAACACCGCGCTTTAATCCTTTCTTTATACCTAAAATGATTGTAGATATTGCCGCAGGGCATATCTCCATGAAATTTGGATTCAGAGGGCCGAATTATGTTACAGTTTCTGCATGTGCATCTTCAAACAATGCAATGATTGATGCGTTTAACCTTATTCGATTGGATAAGGCTGACCTTATTATTTCAGGTGGATCTGAGGCTTGCGTGAACGAACCTGGTATTGGTGGATTCAACGCATTAAAAGCTTTGTCTACAAGAAATGATGATCCAAAAACAGCTTCGAGACCCTTTGATTTGGATCGAGAAGGGTTTGTTTTAGGAGAAGGATCAGGGGCATTAATTTTAGAAGAATTGGAGCATGCAAAAGCAAGAGGAGCAAAAATTTACGCAGAAATCGTCGGAAGTGGATTGTCTGCAGATGCTCATCACATTACCGCGCCGCACCCCGAAGGGTTAGGCGCAATTAGTGTCATGAAGCAAGCCTTAAAAGAGGCCAGCATTAGTTCGGAGGACATTGATTATATTAATGTTCACGGAACTTCAACACCTTTGGGAGATATTGCTGAGACTAAGGCAATTAAACACATTTTTGGAGATCATGCCTACAAACTTAATATTTCGTCTACCAAGTCAATGACTGGACATTTATTAGGAGCCGCGGGTGCTATTGAAGCAATTGCTTGTGTGAAAGCAATTCAAAATAATATCGTTCCTCCAACAATTAATCATTTTACGGACGACCCGGACATTGATAATAAACTTAACTTTACGTTCAACAAGGCCCAAGAACGAACGGTAAATTATGCCTTAAGCAATACTTTTGGTTTCGGAGGTCACAACACGTCTGTGGTTTTCAAATCTTATGTGGGCTAATCAAGCACGATTTAGACTTTTTTTTTCAAAGAAAAGGGAACCATCCGAGCAGCGGATAGTGGAATTCATTGCCAAAAAATTTGGCTACAGAATTAAGAATATGTCTTTATTTATTGATGCCTTAACTCACAAATCTTATAGCAATACATGTGAAAATGTAGACAGCAACGAACGCCTTGAATACTTGGGCGATACGGTGATTGATTTAATTGTCGCGCAATATTTATACGAGCGTTTCGCGAAAGAGGATGAAGGCTATTTGACCAAGGTAAAGTCGAAAATAGTTAACCGAAAGATGTTATCTTCGATCGGCGGTGAAATTAATCTAGCCGACTATATTCGCTATCGCAAAGGTCGCTCAATCCGAATTTCAACCATTGAAGGAAATGCGCTTGAAGCACTAATCGGTGCCATTTATTTGGATTCTAACTTTGAAACGACAAAATCTAGTTTTGAAACCTATATCATTCAACGATTTATTGACTTTAAAGAGATCCTTTCTCGGGAGATAGACTTTAAAAGTTTATTGTTGATTTGGGGGCAAAAGAACAAATTCGCCATTTCGTTTGAGGTTAAAGATGCCGCTACAAAGGAGAATAACTTCATTTACACCTCTGTTGTCATCATTAACAAGAAAGAGTGGGGAATGGGCAAAGGAACCTCTAAGAAAGAGGCTGAGCAGCAAGCATCAAGTGAATCTATGACCTTATTAGGGTTGCATTGATTCGCTTTGCTCATAGTTGTTCGTCATTAGTGTTTAGTCAATAGTTTTTTCTTGGGGTTTTCCGCGCGCGTATTAATTCTCGGCAAGATCTGTGGAAATCTGCTCGATCAGCGTCATCTGCGTCTTTGGACTGACTTCTATTTTGTATTGGACAGTTAGGGATTTTTGGTTTGGGGGTTTTGCTGAATATCCCTCAAACACTTTTCTAATAAGCTTCCTTCAACCACGCTCTTAATTCTTCATCAACTTCAACAATTTCCAAAACTTTAACACGGTGTGTACACATAGTTCCAAAAGGCCCAGAATTTTCAAGTCGATCACCTGTTGGCTTGTCCTTAATTTTTAAACCAAGATCGATTCTAGTTTTAGTGGCTGGTTTAATTAGGGCAAACTGTCTTTTGCGGATAATGCTAACGGTTCCTTTTTTTGGGGGTACAGTGATGTCATCTCCAAGACTTGCGCAATACGAAAGCGGGGCTTCATAAATTGGGGACAAGGCTTCTTTGCCTTTATACTGTCCTTCTACAAGGTCGTCATTTGACTTCTTCTCGGCTTTGGACAAGGCAACAATTGTATTGGCAAACCCATGCGTTACACCGAAGTCCTTTTTCAAAAAGTTCATGGCTTCTGAATGTTTTTGGAAAGCTTTTGTCTTTAAAAGGGACTTCCATTCTAAATCCCTTTCTCCCCAAATTAAGATGTCATCAACATCTTGCCCAAGGGAAAGGTTGACAGACAAAATCCCGAAAAGAAAAAGTAGAATCGCTAAATATCTCATGTTAAAAGTGAATTAAATATCAAGCCTTTAATTTTAGGCTATAACCTCATCTGAAAAATCATTATTGTGATCCTCCTTTGAAAATCTTAGAGCGATTTCCCCGCCAATCCAAGCCATTGGCATATAGGCAACAATAATATCTAATGCAATGAACCAAATTGGTCCGCGAATCATATAATTCACCATTATTCCGCCAAGTAAAAAAAAGCACCCAATTGCTATTGCAAATTTCATTTTGTGTTTTGCTGCAGTTAAAGCTGCTACAAATGCACCAACTAATGTTCCTAGCGCATGTGCTAAAAATGGAAAAACATAAAATTTAAAATCTAAGTTTTTATAAACTTCAGACAAATTCGCCATAGATTCAGGATCATTCGGATCAAAACCTGGTATTGGTGTTAGACTATAACCCATGTTTACAAGACTCATGTTAACGACCATGCCAACTGCCAACCCCAAGATTAGGGCAATTATATTTCTAAGAATAGGATTCATAATTGATTGGTTTTATCAGATTGAAAGATACAAATTAATCGCAAATGCTTGCGCGTCATTAGTCAATAGACTTTGCACACTTCGACAAATGCTCAAGACAGTGCATTGCTATTGTTAATTGAGAATTATCAATTGAAAAATCATGATCTCAAAACCCACGCTTTCATTGGTCGAAACTGTTGTGAAGGGTTTCAAAATTCACTTACTCCAAATTCACACGCCAAACTCAATCCTGATAATCACCTTCCTCTAAAAGATGTACGCTTAATTTCTTTAATGATTTTTGTACGCGCATCCTCTGCTGTGCGAACTTGGATAAAGCTGCCACCGCCTTTACTTACTACATTGCCCATGTGAGTAGTTACGTATTCTGAGGTTTTAATGCCCACCACTGAAAATAGAATTCCGCGTTCTTTGTAATTTTTCTCGATAGTTTCCAAATAGGTTTTGCTGCCTTTATTGAAAGCTCCATCAGTGATCATAATCACGATATTATTGTGTTCGGCTGAGTACTTTTTACGGTTGATGCGGTAAGCAACTTGAATCGCATCTCCACCTGCAGTTGAACTGCTTGTGCGCAGGGCTGCAACGCGCTCGTTTATTTTTTCTTTGTCTGCTCCGCTCAAACCATCAATTACTACAGAAACGTTTGAAGAGTATTTTATGACTGAAATAAGATCTTCTGGACGTAGAATCGTTACTAGGTTCGTCATTGATTGTTTTAATAATTCTAGTTTTCCGGAAGGGTTCATAGAACTTGATACATCTAGAATGAAAGTGATATTGTTGGTTTTAAAATGGGCTTGATCAAATAATGAATCGGGCAATTCAGCCAAGGTTCTATTATCTATCACCACTGGTTCTTCAATCACAATTTCTGGAACGGTATCAACTACGACTTCCTCAACAATTTCTTCCGGTGGTTCATCATTTAAATCTATAATAATCTCTGGTTCTTCAGGAAAATCAGCAATTAGCTCTGGCGGTGCATCTTCAATCGGTGGTTGTTGTAATTCAATTTCAATATAATTCCGCTGAAAGTTTAAATAACCTTCTTTCAAATTGGTAATATACGTTTCCTTTTCTGCAGCAATAAAATAGTAACCCATTGGAAACGGGCGGTGAACAATGCCATCTTTATTGGTGTAATATTCTCCTATTAAGTCGTTGTTTTGAACGACATAAACTTTTGATCGTCGAATGGGTTCGCGTGTTAACGAGTCAATTACCTTAATGGTTATTGCAAATTCGTTTCGGTTATTCGGGGGCGGATTATTGTTAAAGTCAGGACATGCCGTCATTGGATTTCCGCCAACCTCTTTTACATTTCCAGTTAATCGAATGGTTGTTGGTTGATCTGAATCGCTAAAGTAAATATCTACTTCGTGGTTGAATTTACCTTTTCTTCCCTCGTTAATCTTTAGGCGAATTATTATTGAACTGTCGGGTAACAATGTTTTTCCCGAAAAAATATAATAAACATCTCGCGGTTTGTCTAAGGTTAGTAAAAAGTGTTTTTTGTCGGAGTTATTCGTGAACTTAATGTCAACGTAGGTTTGCGCATTCGGATAAAGATCACCAAAGTTATGAACTTTTTTTTCGACCGTAACTTGACCATTCACCAAAAAGGGGGTCAATAAAAAGAGTAAGCTAAATACAATGCGCATGTTTCAAATATAGTTCTAATTAACCCAAAGGTTACAGAAATTATACCAACTTTAATTTGTAGATTTCTGTTATTTATAGATTTAATTGTCTTCCATTATTGAAACGGCAAAATGTATAAAAGGATACTATTCTTGCTATTAATTTTTTCAAGCCTCTTTTCTCAGGGGCAAGAGATCCTTAAGGGCTGCACGTTGGGTTTGGCATTTTCATTTGGATCGGAAACCAATCGCTTGGGTTTACGCACGGCGGCTTATTTCAATTATAGTTTCGTTCAAGTACACTCGGCACTCAATATTTCTTGAAATTTAATGTCATTCTTGAAAATGATTTATCGGGAAGTTTTGTTAATCAAGAGGATCGATTCAGGACAGGTGCTTTTCGGTTTGAGGCACGAACCAAGGATGCCAAAGTTGGAAGATACGCGATTTATGTACACACGATTATTCGCATTGTGCTGTCATATCATATGAGGCCACAGAAGATTGGGCTATTATCAGCATGACGCGAGCCAGTCGAGAAACTCGTCTTTGGGGATTTTTAGTGTAGATGTAAAGCAATGGCTGCCCTGTAACCAATTGGCGGGCTTAAGTATTGGTGTAAATAGTGAAAAAGTGTGGAATTTAATGCAAAACAAATTTATTCATAATCAACCATTTTCGCCAGATGCCTTGATTTGGCGAAGACCAGCGCATATTCCAATGTTCACAACAGATGACAAGCCCTATTTACATGATGAAGAAAATCCACAAGAAATTCGTCCAGCTCGTTCCTATTATAATTTAGGCTTGAACACCATGCCGTCGTATTAAGCTGAATTATTCGTGGTTTTAGCTGTTTGAAAAAGGTCGCTTAAAAAAAATAACATTAACTTAGATTTCCATAAAAATTTGGCTAATGGTAACTAAACTAGATATACTTAATTCCAAGAAAGAGGAAGCTGTAAAAGGCGGTGGAGAAAAACGCATTGAATCTCAGCATGGTAAGGGAAAATTAACTGCGCGAGAGCGAGTTGAATTATTGTTGGACGACGACAGTTTTGAAGAAATTGGAATGCTCACCACTCACCGATCCACCAATTTTGGATTGGACAAACAGAAGTTTTTAGGAGATGGTGTGGTAACTGGATACGGAACAGTTCACGGAAGACCCATCTATGTTTTCTCACAAGACTTTACTGTTTTTGGAGGCTCACTAGCTGAGGTACACGCCAAAAAAATTGTGCGCATTATGGATTTGTCCATTCAAAACGGAATTCCATTAATTGGATTAAATGATTCAGGTGGAGCAAGAATCCAAGAGGGAGTAGTTTCATTGGGCGGCTATGCAGATATTTTTTATCGCAATACCCTAGCTTCAGGAGTAGTTCCTCAAATTTCGGCGATTATGGGGCCATGTGCAGGTGGCGCGGTATATTCACCCGCCTTAACAGACTTTATTTACATGGTGCAAGATTCTTCGTTCATGTTTGTAACGGGACCAAATGTTGTAAAAACAGTAACGCATGAAGAAGTAACTTCTGAGGAATTGGGAGGAGCATCTACACATTCTCAAAAATCAGGTGTGGCGCATTTCTCGGTTGAAAATGATTTGAAATGTATCAACGACATTAAAAAATTAATGGCTTATTTGCCGCAAAATTGTGAGGAAGAATCACCTACATATCCTTACGAAAAAACAGACGAAACAAGAATTGATTTAAACACAATTATACCAGATAATCCTAACCAGCCTTATGACATGAAAGAGGTCATTAACGAATTGGTAGATAAAGGATCTTTTTACGAAGTGCAAGAGAGTTATGCAGAAAACATAGTGATTGGATTTGCATTTTTAGCTGGAAAAAGTATTGGAATTGTTGCTAATCAGCCGGCATTTTTGGCGGGAGTTTTAGATAGCAATTCTTCAAATAAAGCAGGGCGTTTTGTTCGTTTTTGCGATTCATTTAACATTCCTTTATTGGTGTTAGAAGATGTGCCTGGATTCTTACCTGGAACAGAGCAAGAATGGGGTGGAATTATTAACAATGGCGCTAAGTTATTGTACGCATTTTGTGAAGCAACTGTGCCGCGTGTCACTGTGATTACTCGTAAGGCGTACGGTGGAGCTTATGATGTAATGAATTCTAAACACATTGGTGCTGACATGAACTTTGCTTGGCCAACGGCAGAAATTGCGGTAATGGGAGCTAAGGGAGCAGCAGAAATCATTTTCCGTAAGGAAATTAAAGAGGCAGCTGATCCGCAAGCAAAATTAGCGGAAAAAGAAGCCGAATATGCTAAACTTTTTGCCAACCCATATAACGCAACGGCTCACGGATTTGTTGATGAGGTCATAGAACCTGCATTAACGCGTAAAAAACTTATTCGTTCGTTTGATATGCTTAAAAACAAAGTGGCGCATTTACCGAAAAAGAAACACGGTAATATTCCATTGTAGTTTTAGGCGGTTATGACAAACTTGGCACATTTAATTATTGAGGCCGCAAACGGTCCTTTATCAACCGAATGTGTTGATCGCGGAATTATTTCTTTTTTAAGTTTTATTGAATGGGTGGAGCAATTGCCCTACGGGCGCAATTCTGATCGTGCAGAATATCGCCTAGTTTTTGATGAAGAAAAGGGAACTTGCAGTACAAAAAATGCATTGGTTAAAGGTGTGGCACTTGAAAATGGTTGGGATGATGTAAAGTTGCATTTGGGTGTCTTCATGATGTCTGAAAAAACGCATCCCGTTTTAAATGCAATTTTAAATAAGCACAAATTAAAAGCCATTCCTGAGGTGCACACATACCTCAAAATTAGTGGTGAAATTCGAGATGTAACTGGGTTAGAAACTGGCGCCGAGTCTTTTGAAAAATCGGTTCAACTTGAGGTGGAAATTAAACCTGATCAAATCGGTGAATACAAGGAGAATTGGCACAAAGCTCAAATGATTGCTTTTTCATTTGAAAACGGAATGAGCCCAAATGACCTCTGGGATATTCGCGAAAAATGTATTGCAGAACTCGCAAATTAGCTATTTTTAGCGGATAACCCATCAATAGTTTAAGTCTGAATCTAAATCCGATAGCTTTTTTAACCGCCCATTAACCCCCATTTAACTCTGCAAACTTTTCTATTAGGATACATTTGATCAAAAAATTAATCACATGAGAATAGGAATTATAAGTGCCAGTTTATTATTCTTAGGTTTAGCTTTTGGTCAAAATCAAGGGGAAGTGACCTACAAGACTAAAATTAATAAGCACGCCGAGTTGCCAGATACGGAAGTGAACTAATATTTACGACTGCTTCAATTAATGAATTCATTCGTGATTTTGTTGATCGCTATTTCGTCAAATTCATTCTAGGAAAATATTTTTAATTTCAGGAAACATTTTGCCATTTAAGTTGTTTTATTCCAAAGACTTGTGAGAGTGTAGTTTCACTAAAAAACAATTTCTTTGAGAACACTTTGTAATGAGCGAAGAGAAACTAAAGATTACAATAGAATTGATGCTTGAAACTTACGAGTGTTATACTAGCTGAAGTGGATAACCTGTAAATTTAAAAGGGACCATATATTGATCAAATAGATGGAATTATTTAATTCAATTTTCTTTAGAAAAATAGCGATCAAAAATCTTTTGTTGAAGGGAATATTATACCTATCAGTCCTCATTTTTCCCAAATTCGCTGCTAGTCAAACCATATTGCCAACAA
>Ga0213861_10001897_pt1 | contig 18343 bp, 16 predicted proteins | sample PICome_4_FD_160110 | JGI IMG/M metagenome (GOLD analysis project Ga0213861, IMG submission 160110) | Coastal seawater microbial communities near Pivers Island, North Carolina, United States - PICO131 | ecosystem: Environmental > Aquatic > Marine > Coastal | place: USA: North Carolina... | reverse complement strand
ATCGTCCAAACAGTCTGTCTCGCAATCTCTGTTCGAGCACAAAACCTTCACACTTCGTTTTGGGTCGTCAGGGCAAGGTCCAGATGACGGTGGTTGCAAAGCCACTATAAATATATATATATATTTATAAATTTATAAATAAATTGATGCTTTTTTTATACAGTCTCAAAAAACTCCCTGTGTCTCAAGTCAAAGACATAGTCTCTATAGACACACTAAATACACAAAAAGGAGTCCCAACCGAGAATATCGTTACACGTCTATATCAGAGCCCTATTGTAACAAATTCACAATTCCAGAAAGACGACGAAAATGTAAAGGCAATCATAGTAAAGCCTAAGAATATCGAATCTAATTTTGAGAACTTCGTGAAAATAAACTTTCATAATCTAGGCTACATAAAAACTACACTAAAGCTTGAAAATGTTTACGACATATTTGACAACACGAAGATCCAACAATTGAAACGATCTTTCGACACGGATATTGATATGAAATTAGAAGAAAGATTTAAGGAATTTAATGAAAACATTCCATATAAACATATTGCAATCGATGAGGAAGAATTGCAAAATACTCTAAAAAACTTGAATTCGATTCGTTTCAAAGAACCCAAAGTTTCAACATGCAAAACCAACATAGAAACAGAAACAAATGCAACACTTGAGACAGGTGATACAATCAGATTCACACTAGTCGAATTGAACTATGGGTTTGGTGATTTCTTGCAGCGATACGACCGAATTTTGCAGAAGTTTCTTCAGTATTCTTCGTCTAATTTTGAATTGGTAAAAACGTGCAACTCTTATTCTAATAAGGTTCACGGATCTTCCGTTTTGAATCTGAAGAATTTCCCAGCTTTTGATCACATACCCTATATTGAAACCAACAAAAAAACACGAATCTCATTGTCAAACCTTATGGAACTTCTAGTCTATGATAGAGACTTTTTCATCAATTGGAATAAGAATTATATTCTTGAGATCGACTTGTCGTCTACACCAGGATTAGGGAGATCTAAAAACCCCAATTATAACTATCTAACTAATGAGTTTAAGAACACAATTTTGCGTAAACCATCGAAATCTGAATATAAAGTGCCAGAACATTTGAAAAATATTGAAACCAAAGAAAACAGAGTAATATTTCATTTCCGTAGAAACGACTACGTTGATATGATCTTATCTAATTCGCGTTCCGCTAGAACAATAAATACGCTTCCTCATCTTTTCACAAATTTCGTTAAGAAAGTGAGAGACTACGAATGTAAAGAATACGATGTTGTAATCATTTCCGATCATTACAACAAACCTATGCGTGATGATCAATCGAAGTACAGACGTATATTATTCGATTACAATTATGTCAATATTGGCGACGTGATGGATACTGGTGAAGGAATTTCAATAAAAATTGTAGATAAAATCATAGGGAAATCGGAACAAGAAGAAATGAAATTTATTGAAGAAATTTTAAAATGTAAGTATCTAATAGGGAATCAAAGTTGCTTACCAAACCTTTTGGCAGAGACATTAAAATCGTCAATTAAAAATATTTCGCGAGATATCGTAGCTAATATCAGAAATTCAAACGATCTTGATATGTTATTACATGATCCTTATTGTGAAACAGAAAGTTTTAAAAAATATTCCTAAATCCAGAAAGGGTTGTGCTTTATTAATAAAAATGAAAATGATAAGATTTTAAATACCTCTCGCGGAATTAAGAAAATCAACACTCCATTGACAACAAAGTCCAGTATTAAATTCTTTACCAACTAACAATACATTTCCTTCGACATATCCCTCTGATTCATCAAGACGTTCAACCGACATTGCAAAATTATACGACAACTCACTAAAACTCATTTTAATACCTGAATACGCACAACGCATTCCATATTTACAAAATTGTTCTACCACTAATTGAAATAATTTATGTTTTGTTTCATTTTTATGATTACGACCTTTTTTACATCTTTTAACTGTTCTATGAAAACAATCATTAGCCATACTAATGAGTTTATAAACAATTCCTGTTTTACCTTCTGTAGGGAAATAATCTGGTTCAGTGTTTTTTGGAAGTTTGGAAATTATATTTCGATAATTATTTAATTCGTCTTTCATTCGCTCAATTTGTTCTACACGTTCAGATGAATCTTCTTGTTGATATATTCTTGGTTCATTAACATATGAAACCTTTTCCAAAGACCATTGTGCGGTTCCTTCTATTGTATCAGCAAGACTGTGTTGTAATTCATGTATTTTAAAATCTCCAATTTTCTTAATAATACAATTAGTATATTCCCAATGTTTGGAAAGGCAATGTAAGCGGTAAAACAACAACATCTGAAATGCCAGAAGAAATCTACAATCTTATAAAGAAACAAGGAATTTGTTATAAAGATGCTTATAATGAATTTAAAGAAAGACTCGATGAATGGGGATGGAATCAAAATAATGAAGAGGATCTAGACTTTTTCCCGAGGTATTTACTCGAGTGACATAACCTGGACCTCTAAGTTTTTTATCACAAAAATGAAAAATGATATCGAAACTGGCTTATAATATTATAATTATAAGGAAAGCGACAGATTCTAGTGCAGTATTATGGCTGAAAAATATTCATTTAGCAACCCACCCCCACTTTTCTTTAAAGCTCTTGGTAAAAATTCAGTATCATGTGAACGACTTCGGAAAGAAGCCTCAAAGCAAAAGATAAAAGGGCGTTCTAAAATGAAACGTTGTGAGCTATTTAATGCTCTTTTGAGTGTATTCATTGAACAGCAAATTGAACAAGACAATATTCGCATTAATATTTTCAAAAACCTAGTCGAAAGAGAAAAAAGCCACATATCGTATATTATTAAGATTATGGAGTTTGTTCCGTCAGTGTCTGGTTTCCGTGCTTTGGCAACCACGTCTCGTGGTGCGTTTCAGTTAGCATATAGTCGTTATAATATTAAAGAATATGTTAAATCTCTTCGATTGACCGAAGAAACTATTCGCGATAATATTTTCAAAAAACTAGTCGAAGGAGAAAAAAGCCATGTATCGTTTATTATTACAGAGATTATGGAGTTTGTTCCGTCAGTGTCTGGTTTCCGTGCTTTGGCGACCACGTCTCGCGGTGCGTTTCAGTTCGCATACAATCGTTTTAATATTAAAGATAAAGAATATCTTAAACATCTGCGATTGACTGAAGAAGTATATCTTATGTATCGGCAAATTTCGGAAGTTTTTATTAGTGATATTGATCGCCGTGGCGGTAGGAAGAAGGCAATGATGTACTATCATGACCCGACTAAAATTATTGATCAAATACAAGATGATTATTGGTTGGGTGATGAAAGTAATCCTCATTATGTAATAAGAAATGCAAAATATGGAGATATTTTGTGGTATCGTAGTAAACTTGAAGTTGTTATTCCCCATGTTTACAACAGAGAAGTATTTGGTAAAACAACAACATCTGAAATGCCAGAAGAAATCTACAATCTTATAAAGAAACAAGGAATTTGTTATAAAGATGCTTATAATGAATTTAAAGAAAGACTCGATGAATGGGGATGGAGTCAATATAATGAAGAGGGTCTAGACTTTTTCCCGAGGTATTTACTCGAGTAACATAACCTGGGTCTCTAAGTTTTTTTGTTTACAGAGAAAAAATGGTTGATTCTGACCCCTTGAAATCATAATAGATACACACACAGATCGCACACATCTTGAATAATGATGGATAAGCTTGAGATGAAACAGAACAACGGTATTAGAATGCCGATGTTTGGTGCTCTCAAGTATGGTGTTCTCAAGAACGCATCGGCTGAAGCCGATAATGTCAAAGCGGACTACCGTAAGATCTACAAGAAAGCTTTCAAGGAAGACCCCCGTGAGTTGAAGAAACGGTTGAGGTCACTTGAGTCTTGAGAAGTTCTAACGAATTTCGGGGGGTGAAAGCCCCTTTTTTTAGATTTGAATTACATCTAGATTCATATGGTGTTACGGGGTTACCATAAGAGATTTGTTGTGGATCGACAAAAAAAACTTCACTCATCAGTGAAGAGAATACGTCTTTTTTTTGTCTTTTGGTTCCTACCATAAGACATTGCGAAAATCAAAGTTCGCAGCACTGCTTTCATTATGAGGATAGTTTCCGATTTCGATGATAGGTTCATTCATTAGCTGTTTGATATCATTGGAAAGGAGACTTCCACACTTTTTCTCGAGATTGTTAAACTCGGCTTCATTCGAAGGCGTCCACACGTCAGAAGAGCTCATATTGTTTTCGCTTTTCTGTAAGTTATGCAGTGTGTGTGTGTAGGTGTATTACAATATAATACTTTCAAGGGGTCAGAACGAACCATTTTTTCGATTTTGGGTGAATTTTCTTATGTTTGGACAAAAAAAAGTAAAAAACCTTTTTATTCCTTTTTGTGGTCCGAAGACTCGTCTTTTGGTTTTTATTTGGTTTTTATTTTTTGAACCTCCTTGTTGAGGTTAAAGTCAATCTTGCTTCCATCTGTTAGACATACCGGATTCCATTAAAGTAATTACCAGTCATCTTTACAGGAGTGTACCTGGATTCCGGGGAATCGCCACGAATCATGTCTTCTACAGCATGAAAAGTATAGCTGTTGGAAATAAGACCCTTAAGCTTAATCCACGGCTCAATATTCACCTCGACATCCTCTCCGGCACAATCAATCGCAATCGGCAAACTACCGATTTTATCAATCATACGATCCTGAAAAGACAGGGTCGTCTTTGGAAGCTTGAAAATCTTAAAATCAGAAGTCCCATCCTTATGGTACTTAACGTGAGTGTAGTACTTAATGACAGACATTTTTAAAGTTGTTTGATTTTTGAACTTGTTTGACTTTTTGTTTTTAACTTATATATATATAGTTTCAAGGGGTCATAACGAACCATTTTTTCGATTTTGGGGAGAATTTTCTTATGTTTACAAGAAAAACATAGAAGTATATACCAAGACTTATAAAAAAACTTCACCCATCAGTGAAGAAAATGCGTTTTTTTACGGACTTATCCGAATTTAGATGAGTCTAAATCCCCAATCCGTTCAGAAATTGTTCCAAACAGTTTCCAACATAGTAGGCGAAATACTTAGCATCATATTCAGCAGCTTTATAACAAATACGTGTCAAGATGACTACTCTAAGTTTCTCTTCCATAATAGATATAACCGCCTATGTATTGAACTTTCGTTTCACTCAACAAGGGGTCAGAATGAACCATTTTTTCAGTTTTGGGGGGTTTTCTCTTAGCTTTCCTCATCGGTTGATGAATCTTCAGATCCAATTTCAATAAGCATTGAATTTTGAAAGTTAACGAAATCGTAAACATCTGTCTCGACATATGATCCGTTTCTGAAAATAACAATATACATGTTACCATACACAAATTCTGGATAAAAGTTGTTCATATTAGCTGTCGAACATTTAGAATCGGTTTGGGAATAAATTTCATATACAACTCCTTTAAAGATATGCTTATTAACGAATACGACATCTTCATCCAGCTGTTCCCTTATTTGCTGATGAATGTTATTATTATTCAAGGTTATTTCTGGAAAATGCAACGTTCCACATGTCTTCACACAAGCAATCTTCATCTTCATGTTCGATTCTCTATGACTAGTATAGTATACTATTTTTATATTTATATAATATATAGACAATGAGTGATACAGGTGAAAAAATAAGAACTACGATGTTGTTATTATTTTTAAATTTTTTTCTATATGTCATTCTCCTTATGATGGCTATTGGTCATTGTGGTTCCGATTGTAATAAAACAAGACAATATACATATATTTTAATATTATATTTAATAACTACAGTTATTATTCCATATTATATACTTGTAAATATATGGGGGTTGACGAAAGTTTTTGTTGTGCTTATGGTTTTTAATTTATTTGGTATTATATCTAGATTCCAAGAGAACGCCGCCCAGGCCAGAAGAATATCTGAGTTCCGAGCCAGAGCCAAAGCCTGAAACCGAGCCCGCAAATTTTCTTATGTGAATAGACGTTGAATCGGTTTGGTTTGGTTTGGTTTGGTTTGGTTTGGGTTTCGTCTATTCTACTTCAACTTGATAGATATACCCATGGATAATATTTCTTGAGTTAGGAGTTTCAGTGAGAATGGTATGGAAATCTTCTTTATCTTTGAATCTTGGGATTCTGTAAACGAATTTACAATGTTTTTCTTGTCATTTTTAACACAAATGAACCCATCTTCGTTGACATGAACATCAAATTTATCAGATAGTTCATTGAATTTCTCCTTTTGAAAACTTGCAACACCATGAGAAATCATTACATCACGCTCCATTTCCCCAGTTCGTAGTCCACCGGCTTTACTTCGACCGTCAAGCGGCTGGCGTGTAAGCTGCGTCACTGGACCCACAGAACGAGCATGGACCTTGTCTTCCACACAATGTTTTAAGCGCATGTAGAAGCAGGAACCAATGAAACATCTTGATTTTCGACCTTCTTCACCCGAATAGATAATGGATTCCCCAAATTTGTCCATACCTTTTTCATCAAGTCTATTGATCACATCATTCACATCAATATTTGCGAAAGGAGTGCCATCGCCAAATCTCATTTGATCGAGACATTCATGACCAATCAGTGTTTCGAGTAATTGTGCGAAAGTCATACGAGACGGAAGCGCATGCGGATTTATGATGATATCCGGTTTTATACCTTCTTGAGTGTACGGCATGTCATTTTCAGGGTAAATACAACCAATAGTTCCTTTCTGTGCGGAATTCGACGCAAATTTATCGCCTATAATAGGGACTCGATCGCTACGAATTTTGACTTTCGCAAATTTGAAACCATCCGCATTTTCCCCAACAAGCACATCATCAACAAAACCAGATTCATTGTCCTTGATATATGAAGACTTATCAACAAAATCCTTATCAAATAACTGGACCGTCTTTACTTTCTTCAGATTTTGAACGGGAGCAACTTTACCGAAAATAGCATCTCCGGAATTGACGAATTTACCCTTGATAGGAATACCGTTCTCACCCAAAGCATCATAAGAGCAGTATCGCAAATTTAAGGTATTGTTTTGTAAAGGTTTGCAAAACTTTTCACTATTTCCAGTAGTTTGATTCGATTTTTCCTCTACATAGTAAGTTCTGTAGAAACTACTCTGAAATAGACCACGCTCGATTGAGCTTTTGTTGAATATAAGTGAATCTTCCTGATTGAATCCTTTATCAGCACAAATTGCAATAATGACATTGCTTCCATTAGGATTATCGTGTGTTTTCGTGTAGAGACTCATATCAGTTCTTACTAGATTCTTCTGAGGATACCACAATACATTTGACACATTATCGAAACGTTTATTGAAGTTCGTGTTATACACGCAAAGCCCTTGTTTTGACATAGCAGCAGCATAGGTTACTCTAGGAGCTGGATTTCTATTAGAGAAGACAAGGTTACCCGTGACTACTCCCAACGTAAACCAGTTGTTGATTTCAACATGCGTATAATTCTCTAAATCACATTCAAATTTTGTGGAAATCATGCAATTCTTGATTTCATTTACGTCAATATATTCAATCAATTCAGTTTTCAATGCAATATCTGCGTAATTTTTGCAGTCTTTCAATTTCTTGAGGTTTTCGCTTAGATTTGCTGTTCTTACTAGAGGTCGAGTCAAACGACCACGCGATGTATAAATATTGAGAGTCTTGAATACGAAATCGACGTGAAGAGATGTGTGAACATGAATCAATCCTTTCAATCGTTTCTCCTTGAGAAAGTTAGACAGACCAACAAGATCACATATATTTCTAACATATTGACCATTGAGGAATACAATAGAATCACAATCTGTGGTATTATCCTCGAGAGTTCGTTCTTCAAAATCTGAAATAGATTTCAAGACAATATCATCAGATGTTTTCTCAGTAATTATAGAACTAAATGCCAAATTTTTCACGATTCCGGTTGAAGCACCTTCGGGTGTTTCTAGTGGACAAATATAACCGTAATTCGTTAGGTGTAATTTGCGTGGCTTGGTCATTTTCGTTGTTTTATCTATTGGAGTTTGAATTCGACGAAGGTGGGAAATAGTGCCTAGATAACTGAGTCTTTGTAAAACCTGTGCAACACCAACTTTCACAGTGCTATTTTTAGTACCCCAATTTCCCGTTGCAAGTGAATATCGCAAACTATTCTCGATTATCGAGCTCTTGAAAAATTTGTAGACATTTTTCTTGTTAATGATATTGTGAAAGTTTGATGTTAACTTCCAACTTCCGGAGTTCGTTTCACGGTTTATATTTACGTTCGAATCCTTAATCATTCTAGTGAAAGATTGACGAAACAGATTAGCTAACATTATTCCGGGTGAATCAATAGATTTATTCGAAAAGGCATCTCTATCGTCTTCTTCGATCAAACCATTAGAAAACAGAGCTAATTTCCTAAGCATTACTCCGATAATTTTAAGTTTGCCAATTACGTCCGATTGATGAGGAAGACAATCTACACTCAGTGAGTATTCCACACATTTTACTTTTTGATCGTAATTGTTTTCACTGTTTCTTTTGAATGGGATATTTACAAATTTGGTCATGAATTCAATTGCAGATACATGATTGTATTCACTGTAATTTGTAATTGAAGATTCCATAAACTTAGAATACATGAATCCAAGTTGACTATTAGGATCAACTCCATTCAAAACATAATCCATTACCTCCTTATCATTTGAAATTCCAAGAGACTTGAGAAGGATTACGAGTGGTATTTCTTTCTTCAATCCCGAATAATTGACATGAATGTCATGGCCGAATATATCGGTCTTTTTACAACGTTTTAAGACGAATGATTTTGATGGCAGTAGCTTGTTGTTGTTTGAACTTTTGATCTCTACGCATTTATCGTATTTTGATGTGCTCAAATTGAAGGCAAATGGACAGTTTTCCTTTTGTCTTTCTTGTGAAATGATAACCTTTTCAGAACCGTTTATTATGAAATATCCACCTTCTTCTGAATTAGTTTTGTTACAATATTTCGAACCAACCATAATCGGTAATTTACCGATAAGTATGTGCTTCAAAGTTGTATTCTCGGTTTCTGTATCAATCAATTCTTTACCTGAATATTGAGTCGTTTTGATATTAATATCAACATGAAGATCGGAAGAATAATTGTGATTGTTCAATTTTGCTGTTTCAGGCATAAGCACTCTTAAAACTCCATTGGAATTATAATGAGCTGGTGAATGGAAAGTCACATTCGAAAATGATATTTCAATCAAATTCTCGTATTTTTGCGCATCTTCGTTATAGTTACCATATAATTTGATAGGACCATAATTTTCCACAACATTTGGTATTAACTCTGAAATAAAGTGATTGAAGCTAGAAATCTGATGGGAATACAGGAAAGATTTATCACTTGCAATCAAATGATCCGTAATTCTTTTTGAAATATCCTTATAATTCTCCATAACTTCAATTCATATGTTATCTCTATATCTAACTATCACAAATCATTTTTCATTTTTTTTATGCGAATTGCTGATTAGTCGTGGTTCTATGGAAGACGCTTGCGAATCTAATTATTCATAATTGTTCAAAGAAATGACGGATTTCCTCAGCTATTTATGAAAAATGGTTTGAAATGTTATTATATATTGTATAAAGTATGGTTCAACAAAACACAGGAACAAATAGAAATACAATCGATAAATTTTACACACATCCTAAGGTAGCAAATAAATGTATAGAAAGTTTTAATACATATGTTGAGGTTGACCAAAAGAACGATATCATTATTGAACCATCTGCGGGTAATGGGTCTTTCATCGAATCTCTAGAAAAACTCTGTGATAATACAAGGTTTTATGATATCTTACCTGAAAACGAAAAAATTACTCAAAAAGATTATCTAACATATTCTCACAACTCCAATAGCAAAACACATGTAATAGGTAATCCACCCTTTGGAAGACAATCAAAACTTGCTATACAATTCATTAAAAAATCAGCTGAGTTCGCAAACACGATTTCGTTCATTTTACCGAAAAGTTTCAAAAAAGAGAGTTTAAAGAGACATTTCCCCACAAAATTTCATTTAATCTTCGAAAAAGATTTACCAAGTGATTCATTCCTACTAAATGGAACACCTTACAATGTCTCATGTGTATTTCAAATTTGGAAACTAAAATCGGTGAACCGTCCAATCCCATTGAAATACGAACCTAACAAATTTAGATTTGTTAAGAAAACTGAAGATTATGACATTTCATTTCGTAGGGTCGGCGTAAATGCAGGTAAAATATTCAAAAACAGTTCATCTGAAAGAAGTGTTCAAAGTCATTATTTCATAAAGTTTGATAACTTTAACGAAGATTTGTTCTCGAAACTGAATACGTGTGTATTTGAAGAGGCTGATTGGATTTGCGGTCCTAAATCAGTTTCAAAACAAGAATTGATAAAGACATACAATACTATTTTGGCTATTTTGGAATAGTTGAATGTCGATTCCTGAAAGTTCTCTTAGTTGAATGAAATCTTGATTGTATCATCACATTCCTTACAACATTCGTGTGACCTGTAAAAGTCATACTATTATAAACAATATGATCATTGCAAATTTGTAAAAACTTGGGTATAGAACACTGAACCCGTCTTTGCTTATGACTGTCTACTTTAGGACTAATGTTGATACGCATATTATGTTTTACCTGCAACTCATTTTTTTTTGACTTATATGCGTTTTTGATAGTATCGTCAACTGGACCGCTCTCAATATGTTTAATGAAATTGCAATATTCTTCAAGTTCCTCATAAGTAATAGAACCAAATAAGTGTCTGTGCAATTCTAGATCATAGTTTATCTCATGAATGTTACTAATATTTTTGAAATCATTCTCTTGATGAAGAGATACTACAATCATGGTATTGATTTCATTGAAATCATATTTGTAAAATCTCAAAATATCACCACAGTCTATGTTTTTCGAAACAGTTGTTTTTATAGAAATATTCTCTTGGTTATTGTATTTATTTTCTTCTTTAGTAATGTCATGAGTTCCTGTCTGATTTGGAGTGGAACTCACGTTAAAGACTCTTCCCCTAATTTCATTTTCAACAATATAGCCATGTTTCTGTGATTGTGATAAGGTGTGATAACACATGGCTTCAATATTTTTAGCATTGATTATAGATTGTAATGCAAATATTTCATCCTCATATCGAGATTTCGAATTGCGAACAATTGCTATGTCACATTCTGATTCTTCTTGTTCTTCCAAGAAGATATCTTTAATATTGACCTCTTCGAATGATTCGACGAGACTTTGAACTGGATCAGATTGATGAATTGTATTTTGTGAGTTAGGACTTTGGTTAATTCCGAATTGACAAGGAAATTTGGTGTTCCTTACGAATGACGTATCCTCTGAATAAGTCATTTTGATTGAATCGACTTGAAATCGGAATCATTCAAACGATCAATCATTTTCTTTTTTTTTTCAAATAAAGAATAAAAAAACCTTTCGGTTTTATTTAGTTTAGTGTGACATTTCGGTCTTTTAGATTTATTAGCTTTTGTTTTCTCATCGAAAGTTACGTATATATGAACTAAGATAAGATAGGAACATGAGAATCACAAACATCAATGTAAAAATCGTCTTATTGTAGTTTATGAGATTCTTTTTCAAATATCCATGCTTCGTGGTCTCAATGTATCCACGTTTTCTATAATATTGACGGACGCCAATTCCAGAAATTACAGAAATACTTGTGAGTCCATTATGAACACTTATTTTTTCTGCCTCTGCCAGAAGTTTCGTTCCAAATCCTAAATGCTGAGAATTCGATTTTTTGTTGCCTACTTTAGAAACGTTACCGTATACATGTAGCTCTCGAATCAATGCTGAATCCTTGAGTTCATCAAAGACTTCATCATCGTTTTCTTCAATGTCCTGTAATCTCAAACGAAGAAATCCATAAATTGTGGATTCATCTTGAGATTCAAAAGAGAGGAAAACTTCTTGACCTCCACTTGCTTTGTAATCTCGACGAACAAGCTTGTAGTTAGGGTCGACTTTGTTTCCCTTGACTTCACGACATCTAATACATTGACAGTTCGCAATCTTAGCGAGGTCTTGACGCATGTTTGGATTAGAACACGCTCCCAAAATCTCGCTTTCGGGAATATCTCTAATCACACGATTCAGACGAATCCAAGGGTGCATCTTACGTTTTACGTATAAAAGCACGTCTTTAAGTATATCATCTGAATATGGTTTGTATACTCCTTCATTGAACATTTTCTCGTAGACTGACCATTGTACGACGCTAACTGGATACAATTTTAGCTGATCCGCTTGCAGGTCCTCGTCGTACAGAATCTCATCCAACATATTCTTATCAAGTTCAGGATTTGATCCATGTAAATTAGGCATTACATGTAAATCTAATTTGTATCCATTCTTTTTAAGAAGACGGATAGCATTTTTTGTATCTTCGACCTTATGACCTCGATTAGATAATTTCAAAATATTGTTGTCCGTGTGTTGAGCACCCATTTGGAGTCTTGTACAACCATACATACGGAATCTTTTGATTTCTTCGATGTTTACTGTGTCCGGACGTGTCTCTAGAGTCAATCCAATAATTCGGATTTTAGCCGTTTCATTAAGTAGCATTTCCTCTTCAAGAGAAAATCGTGCCTCTCTTTTGGAATGAAATGTGTTCGATGCATAGTAAATATTTCGAATGAATTCTTTCTGATATGGCAATGGATACTCACTCCATGTCCCACCGAGTACAAGGACCTCAAGCTTGTCAAGTTCGTGGCCCATCTTTTGATATTGAGTTAGACGCATGTTGATTTGAGCAACAACGTCATAGCTTACAGAATTTGCTCTAGCTACTCCCGGCTCAGATGAAAGATAAGAGCGCGGTTGAGCGATCCATTTGTTTTCTTCACGGGCGGGCTCAGACGGACAAAAGTAGCAATTGTGTTTACAACTGAATTTTTGGCTCATAACTTTGCCTTTCTCATCATCGAAATATTTTGGAAAAGCATCCGTAAATACAGTGCAAACAAGCACACCGCTTTGGGATCTCATAGCTCTTTTCATGATAATTCCATAAATTTCTGGTTCATCAAGTTTTAGTTTATGATAAGCTGCTACCAAATCGGTCTTTCTTACAGTGATCTTATGAATCTTTGAAAATGCATGAATCTTTTGTTGAAGTTTTGGCCATTTTCGTTGGTGTAAATTTTCAAGCAAGAACTTGTCGATAATTTGACGATTCTCAGGAAGATCATACGCCGTTCTATGTAACTTTTCATTACAAATTTGTTCGATGTCCACTTGATTAGAATTGGAGTAACAGTCCATATTTATAAAATTATAGAAACTATAGAAACTTATACAGGAGATTTCATTTCTAGGAGTATTTACAGTCATTTTTCATTTTAATATATACATCTATACTAGAAGGCTTGGAATGCGTTTGTCAAAGATTAGAAATACGTTGTCAAAGATTAGAAAGCCAACATTTACAGGGGCCATTACTGTAGCTATTACTGTAGCTATTGCTGTAGCTATTGCGTCGATACTATTTCATACAAATACGATCGAATCTTATATAAATCCGGATGATGCATTTGGTTTCGCATTTGTGAAAGGGAACGGTTTGAAAACAACAACAGGAGGTGAAGGAGGAAAAATATACAAAATAAACGGAGATGTAGATGAATTTCGTGACCTGTGTGATGATCTACGAGATGATAATGAACCTTCTATTATCATTCTAAAAGGAACTTTTGAATTCGAAAAAGGGGCTTCAAACGCAGAACTACCTTCGAATTGTACTATTTATGGAGAAAATTGTAGTATTGTTGGTAAATTTGAAATTAAAAATCAATCAAATATAATAGTTCAAAACATATATTTCAAAGATTCGACTAAATTTGGCGAATCACATGATAATATAATTATAGAATCTGGTTCGCATCATATTTGGGTAGACCATTGCACTTTTACAAAAACTCTTGACGGGCTATTAGATATAAAGAGAGCTTCTTCATATATCACTGTATCATGGTGTGAATTCGGAAAAGATCACAATAAAACAATGTTAATAGGTCACTCTGACGACCATGATGATGATATAGGTAATTTAAAAGTAACATTACATCATAATATATTTGAAGGTGATAGTAGAAATCCTCGTGTTCGTTATGGTATAGTTCATGTTATCAATAATTATTATCATAATATAAGAAACTATGGAATCGCATCTGTAATGAATGCTACTGTTTTTGCTCAAAACAATTATTTTGAAGATGTAGATGATCCATTAGAAGTAAATCTTGATGATAAGTATGATTCTGATGAAGAAGGTGTCATTTATAATATCGGTAATATTGGTGTAGATGAAGAAAGTGACAATAAAGATAAACTTGAAGAATTACCTTATTCAAATTACCCAGTTGATGATGTAAAAAAAGTAAAGGATATTGTTAAAAAAGGTGCAGGAGTTAGAAATGTTAAATATGGAGATATGCCCGATACTGATAGGAAGGACCCTTCACGGCCACAGCCATGTGAAGAAGGCATGACCAAAAAGGAGCTCAACACAGAATTGAAAAAATTAAATACCGAGAAGAAAACTGCGACAGGTAAACGCAAAAAAGAAATCAATAGACAAATCAGAATATGTAGAGCTCTGAAAGGAGGCGGCGGTGGCGGCGGCGGCTGATGAGAGGTGTTGCGGTGCGCGCGTCGAGACCGCTCGCGCCGCCGAGCAGTAGCAACAGCGCAAGCGAAATGCGAAGCATCGTTTGCATGGCTGGACGACGCGTTGGCGCGACGACGCGTTGGCGCGGCGACGCGCTGCGAGCGACGAGCAGCGCGGCTGCTGCCGCAGAGCCTTAGCCGAGCGAGTATTTACAGTCATTTTTCATTTTAATATATACATCTATACTATAGGCTTGGAATGCGTTTGTCAAAGATTAGAAATACGTTGTCAAAGATTAGAAAGCCAGCATTTACAGGGGCCATTACTGTAGCTATTACTGTAGCTATTGCTGTAGCAATTGCGTCGATACTATTTCATACAAATACGATCGAATCTTATATCAATCCGGATGATGCATTTGGTTTCGCATTTGTGGAAGGGAACGGTTTGAAAACAACAACCGGAGGTGAAGGAGGAAAAAGATACGAAATCAACGGAGATGTAGATGAATTTCGTGATCTGTGTGATGATCTACGAGATGATAATGAACCTTCTATTATCATTCTAAAAGGAACTTTTGAATTCGAAAAGGGAGCCTCAAACGCAGAACTACCTTCGAATTGTACTATTTATGGAGAAAATTGTAGTATTGTTGGTAAATTTGAAATTAAAAATCAATCAAATATAATAATTCAAAACATATATTTCAAAGATTCGACTAAATTTGGCGAATCACATGATAATATAATTATAGAATCTGGTTCGCATCATATTTGGGTAGACCATTGCACTTTTACAAAAACTCTTGACGGGCTATTAGATATAAAGAGAGCTTCTTCATATATCACTGTATCATGGTGTGAATTCGGAAAAGATCACAATAAAACAATGTTAATAGGTCACTCTGACGACCATGATGATGATATAGGTAATTTAAAAGTAACATTACATCATAATATATTTGAAGGTGATAGTAGAAATCCTCGTGTTCGTTATGGTATAGTTCATGTTATCAATAATTATTATCATAATATAAGAAACTATGGAATCGCATCTGTAATGAATGCTACTGTTTTTGCTCAAAACAATTATTTTGAAGATGTAGATGATCCATTAGAAGTAAATCTTGATGATAAGTATGATTCTGATGAAGAAGGTGTCATTTATAATATCGGTAATATTGGTGTAGATGAAGAAAGTGACAATAAAGATAAACTTGAAGAATTACCTTATTCAAATTACCCAGTTGATGATGTAAAAAAAGTAAAGGATATTGTTAAAAAAGGTGCAGGAGTTAGAAATGTTAAATATGGAGATATGCCCGATACTGATAGGAAGGACCCTTCACAATCGACGCCAATCAAGGAAATCGTTAAAGGAGATTTTAAAACAAGCAAAACCAAAAAGATCCTAATCGTTGTGGCGTCGGCTATTTTTGTACTTATGCTTATTCTACTGATTTATGTTATCACTAAAAAGATTGGAGCAACCAGTTCAATTGTCGGTAATACTCCAGAATTATATTGAGATTATTGAGATTATATGAAACACTTGCACTGACCTTGCAATGTCTATCAAAAAGTCAAAAATGCTAAAAGAAATGACCTTGAAACTATAAAAGGTATGACTTTGCTATGTGGGAAGTGTTTGTGTGATATAGAAAGACAGAGTATATTCTTCTTTAAGGACAATGGATACTGTAAAGAGTGCTGGGTACTGATGGTACGGAAGGCTAAAGAAAGAGTCAAAGAAAATTGTATCAAAAGAGAGAATAAACCCTTAAGTGATTCGGGAATTGTGTTTTAGTGCATAAAAAGAAAATATTTACACATTATTACTCAAATGATTACTCAAGCAAATATGATATATGTACCAGAATTAGTAGTTATTTACGAGATTATTCCGTTTATAAGGTTGGCACTAGAAAATGATAGTATTCGTGTTGCTGTCAAAGACTACCTTAAAGGGGGGTATCAAAAGGATTCTATTATCAACAGATATGGTAAAGTGGAAAACTGGGATACTTCAAAAGTGACCGATATGAACTACATGTTCATTTCAGCTTCAACTTTCAATCAAGACATCTCCGGATGGGATACTTCTAGTGTGACTACTATGAGTAATATGTTCCATGGGTGCATTAGTTTCAATCAACCTATTGGACGTTGGGATACTTCTAGTGTGACTGATATGGAGGGTATGTTTGCTGGTGCTGAGAATTTCGATCATGACATTTCTGGTTGGGATATTTCTAAAGTGACTGAGAGAGATAGGATGTTTCACCATGCTACAAGTTTTAATCTTGAAAATTCTCCTTGGTCTTGGTATTCTAGTTGGTATTCTACTTGGTATCACGAGTAAACATTGAAGAGCCGTAAGGTTTTTTTTGTAAAAAAAGTTGAGGAAATAGAGGTAATAGAGGAAACATGTTCATTCAAATAATTTAGAACGACCCCAATTGAATAGAATTGAATTCATTCCATCAACTTCAATTTCAAATTCACAAAAATCTTCATTGTAATGCTTGAAATAATAAATGATATCATCGAAATCGATTCCTAAACTTTCTACATAGAAATTGAAGTCGATCGTACAATCAGATTCACCTTGATTTGCGTAATATAGTAGACTATTGATTGTTTCATCATATACATTTTGATTGATCACATCCATTTTGATGCGCAGACGTGCATCTACTGTAACTCCACGAAGCCTATTGCACATATTCATTTCGACCATATTTGCTGTTTTTATATTTATATGTAAATATAATTTTCAAGTCCTTTATTCTGTCATTTTTCTAATTTTTCTTTCGTATTTCATCTAACGAGGAAAGTTGACTGGTTCATTGAAAATATTAGGGAACATTTTTTCATGATATTCTTTATCGCGATTACACACATTTTCAATTCTTTCCCAGTAATCTTTCTGGTTGCCGCAGTTTAGTTTTATGTACTTATTCTTTGTTTCATAGTTTAAGAATGTGGAATCCGTAGGATCCGTTTCGTATTTATAATGATATCGTTTGTCAACACATGTGTCAATTTGAATTTCATTCGATTTTGGTAGTTTTGGTGTCAAGATTGGAGTATTTCTTTTAGGACAACACTCATAGTCATCATCAGACACATCAGTAGGACAACACTCGTAGTCATCATCAGAATCAGAGTCAGAGTCAGATACATCAAACTTGGCCTTTAGAATAGTGTCGGTCTCGGATTCAGTTCCTACATTTTCATCATCTATGATAAATTTGGCCTTCAAAATATTATCCTCCATAAAATCAGGATCTGGCTGTGGCCGTGACGATGGTATGATAAATTTGGCCTTCAAAATATTATCATCTATAGACTCAGGTTCGGGCTCAGGTTCGGGCTGTGGCTGTGACGGTGGTATGATAAATTTGGCCTTCAAAATATTATCATCTATAGGCTCAGGTTCGGGCTCAGGTTCTGGCTGCGGCTGTGGCTGTGGCTGTGGCTGTGGCTGTGATGGTGGTATAATAAATTTGGCCTTCAAAATATTATCTTCTGGCTGTGGCTGTGGTTGTGGCTGTGGCTGTGGCTGTGGCGTTGGCTTTG
>Ga0213861_10001895_pt1 | contig 18347 bp, 17 predicted proteins | sample PICome_4_FD_160110 | JGI IMG/M metagenome (GOLD analysis project Ga0213861, IMG submission 160110) | Coastal seawater microbial communities near Pivers Island, North Carolina, United States - PICO131 | ecosystem: Environmental > Aquatic > Marine > Coastal | place: USA: North Carolina... | reverse complement strand
AAATGATCAGTAGCCAGGTGATGACACCCACGATGAGCAATACAACCCAGGACACCACCCACAGATCAATAACCCGGTCGACCTGGTTCGTCAGACCTCTCTCGGTGGGGAGCCAGCCCAACGCGCTCTGCGAGGTACACCCCGCCAGAACAACGGCGAGCACCGTGAGAAGGGACGCGCCCTTGAGGCCGCGCTTTAGGGTGTGGCGCACTGGAAACCTTTCACCGTGACAAGCAAGCTCTGGAGTCCAAGTCTACGACATCTGTCGCGCGCTCCACTCTCAGATTGGGGCGTGTGGGCGCTTTATTCAGGGGTTTAGGAGAAACTGTCGCCGCAGGCACAGCTGCCCTCGGCGTTGGGGTTATCGATGGTGAAACCCTGCTTCTGAATAGTGTCCTCAAAGTCCACGGTGGCGCCATCGACGTAGGGAGAACTCATCTTGTCGACCACAAGCTCGACGCCGGAGAACTCACGCACAAGATCGTCTTCCATCAGGCGCTCGTCGAAGAACAGCTGATAAATCAAGCCGGAGCAACCGCCCGGCTGAACAGCCACTCGAAGGCGCAGATCATCGCGGCCCTCTTGGTCGAGGAGGTTTCGGACCTTCAGGGCTGCCCCATCAGTGAGTGATACTCCGTGTGTTTTGTTCAGAGTTTCTGACATGGAAGAGTCCTTTCCTCGGACCCTTAGTGTACCCCGCACTTCCTCAGAAGAGCTGGAAACGCTCTGGGAGATGTTTCCCCACCTCCCCACTAATCTGGAGTGACACCGTTGCAGGAGAGGAACACGTGGCACAGGAACTTTCACCGGCTGATGACGCCGACATTCAGGGCAAAGGTCATCCCACTCCTCGGCGCAAAGATCGCGAGGCAGAGCTCAAGCGGCCTCTCGTGTCGAATAACCGCAAGGAAGCCAGGGCCAGGCTCACAAAAGAACGCGAAAGAGCGCGTCTGGGCCTTGCCAACGGTGAGGAACGCTTTCTGCCTTTGCGTGACAAGGGTCCTCAAAAGAAATGGGTACGCGACTACGTGGATGCGCGCTGGAACTTTGGTGAGTTCCTCATCCCCATTATGTTCGCCGTAATCATTGCGACCTTCCTTCCCTCGCTGGCGGCTCAATTCATCGCGATTGTCGTGCTCTGGGCCTTTTTCCTCGTCACCATCATTGATGCCTTCATCGTGGGCGCGGGAGTGCGAAAAGGCCTCCGCGCAAAATACGGCGAAGACAAGGTCCAAAATGGTGTGCGTTGGTACGCCGCCATGCGGGCACTGCAAATGCGAGGGCTTCGACTTCCCAAAGCCCAGGTCAAGCGCGGAGAAAAGCCCAGCTAGCGGCTGCCACCCATTTCCTCGAGGACTTTCCTCGCAAAAAATGGCCCCCGGTAGACAAAGCCGGTATAGGCCTGAACGAGGGTGGCCCCCTGAGCGAGCAGTCGTTGCGCATCGTCGCCGGTGAAAACTCCCCCCACACTGATGACGCAGTACTCCCGGGGCAGCGTGTGTCGAATCACCGAGAGAACCTCCAAGGAGCGCTCACTCAACGGCTTCCCCGAGAGCCCACCCTCACCCATCGCCGCCACATCAGCCGATGAGGCGCGCAGGCCTTCTCGGGAAATCGTGGTGTTGGTGGCCACGATCCCCGCAAGGCCAAGATCGCACACCAGCTCCACAACCTCAGCAATTGCCTCATCACTCAGGTCTGGCGCAATCTTCACCAGCACGGGAGTGTCCCCCGCATGGTTGAGCACCCGGGAAAGAATGGGCTCAAGAAACGTCCGCTCTTGGAGGCCACGAAGACCGGGGGTGTTCGGAGAACTGACGTTCACCACCAAATAATCGGCGTACGGCGCGAGCGCCGCAGCACAGGTGACGTAGTCGTCGCCGGCCTTCTCCTGCGGGGTTGCCTTGTTTTTCCCAATATTGACGCCGATCACGGGGAGATTCCCCCCAGCGTCCCGAACTTTCTTCAAACGAGCGGCAACCGCCTCCACTCCATCGTTGTTGAAACCCATGCGATTAATCAGCGCAAAATCAGCAGGCAGGCGAAACAGCCGTGGCTTCTCATTTCCTGGTTGAGGCAGAGGCGTAACCGTTCCCACCTCAACGTGTCCGAAACCCAGGGAATGGAAACCCCGGATTGCAACAGCGTTCTTATCAAAACCTGCGGCGAGACCGATCGGGGACTCAAAACTCACGCCCAGCGTCGTGACTCGCATGGCCGGAGAAAGTGCCTTCTGTGACCGCAGGAGAAGAGCCCCGAGTCGGGTACCAGCAAAACGAACAACGAGCATCCCCAGGTGATGGGTAAATTCAGGGTTGAGGCGCTTGAGCACAGAGAACAGGGCCTCGTACATTACCCCTCCTCTGCCGGCTTCGAGGCGGTTCGCCGCAGAGCGGCAATGGCCGCTTCAAAATCGTCGAGGTCCTCAAATCCCTGGTAGACCGAAGCAAAGCGCAGATAGGCAACCTCATCGAGCTCCCGGAGCGGCTCCAGAATCGACAAGCCAATCTCGTTCGCATCAACCTGGGAGGCTCCGGTCTGACGAATTGTCTCTTCGACACGCTGCGCCAGCTGGGCCAAGTCCTGATCCGTCACGGGTCGGCCCTGACAGGCTTTCTTCACGCCCGAAGCGATCTTTTCTCGCGAAAAGGGCTCCGTCACTCCACTGCGCTTGATGACACTCAAACTGGCGGTTTCCAGAGTGGAGAAGCGGCGACCGCACTCAGGACACTGGCGACGACGCCGGATGGAGACTCCGTCGTCGCTGGTTCGGGAGTCGATCACGCGACTGTCGGGGTGGCGACAAAAAGGGCAGTACATGGTGCCCTAAGCCTATAGTTCGCCGGCCTCGATAAAGCGGGTGGTCACGGCATCGCCATGCGCGGGAAGGTTCTCTGCCCGCGCAAGAGCCACGATTGAGTCCGCAATGTGACCAAGCGCCGCCTTGTCATACTCCACGACCTGCTGGGATCGAAGAAACGTGAGAGGCGACAACCCGGACGTAAACCTGGCACCCCCGGCCGTGGGGAGCACGTGATTGGATCCGGCGAGATAATCTCCCGCGCTCACTGGGGTGTAATCACCGACAAAAATAGCTCCCGCATGCCGAATATTCCGGAGCACGTCGTCCGGGTTCTCGACCATAATTTCGAGGTGCTCAGCGGCGAGCGCATTGGCCACGTCAACAGCCTGAGTAAGAGTGTCAACCACCAAAATTGCGGACTGCTCGCCCCCCAGGGCCGCGGTGACACGATCGTTGTGGTGAGTCTGTGAGACCTGGCGCGTGAGAGCAGCCTGGACACGGGTTGCGAGCTCCATAGAGGTTGTCATCAACACTGCCGAAGCCAGCTCATCGTGTTCCGCTTGTGAGACCAGATCCGCAGCCACAAACTCAGGGTGAGCCGTCTCATCGGCAATAATTCCTATTTCCGTGGGTCCGGCCTCGGAGTCAATTCCCACCTGACCGGTCACCTGCCGTTTTGCTGCGGCGACATACCTGTTCCCAGGACCCGTAATGACCGAGACCGCCTCCAGGCCGATATCGGGAACACCCCAGGCGAGTGCTGCGATGGCGCTCGCACCCCCCATTGCATAAACCTCGGTAATTCCTAAGAGCTCTGCCGCGGCCAAAATTGTGGGGTGGGGAAGCCCCCCGAACTCTTGCTGAGCCGGTGAGACGACGACAATGTCGGGCACCCCCGCCGCCTGGGCAGCGACAACGTTCATCACCACACTGGAGGGGTAGACCGCTTTACCACCGGGGACGTAGACGCCGGCTCGATCAACGGGAACATAGCGGGTGGTCACACTCCCGCCGGCGTTGTACGTGGTGGTGGTGGAGCGCGGGACAGCGTCCTCTGACGCGGCGCGAACGCGCCGAATTGACTCTTCTAGCGCCGCCCTGACATCTTTGTCCAGCCCGGAAAGGGCCCCCTTCAGGCCCGCGGCGGTCACCCGCAGGTCAGCAACCTCGACGCCATCAAATGCGAGAGCGTGCCGCTTGAGGGCGATAGACCCATCCCTCGTGACCTCGGCCATCAGTTCGACGACGGTGGAGTCGACCTCCGCCCGGCCCAAAGTGACTCGGGGAACGAACCCGTGAGCGTTCTGCGCAGTGAGGGCGACCCCTCGAAGGTCTTCTAGTCGAATCATGGCCTCCCCATCGTATCTGGGCAGAGGGAATAAACCCGGGGAACTCTGGCTTAAGCTAGAGGTGATGACACCTTCAGACGCACTCAGCCCCTCGCAAGCCTTCCTCGAATCGTTCCGCCGCCACGGCGCCGGCATCGCAGTGGTGACACTGCTCAAAAAAGATGGCTCCCCCACGGGATTCATCGCCACCTCGTTGGCGTCTCTTTCAGCCAATCCGCCGGTGGCGACCTTCAACATGGCGCAAACCGCAAGTTCGTGGTCGTCCGTCGCCATTGACACTCCCGTGCTCATACACCTGCTTTCGACCGACAACCTGGAGCTGGCCAAGAAAATGGCCGGGGAGTCCGATCAGCGCTTTGACGGTAGCCACTGGGAGAAGGGGCCTGGCGGGCTTCCGCTCCTCACCGACGTTCATGCGTGGATGTCGGCCACCGTGGTGGCCATCACCGAGGTCGAGTTCAGCGCTATGGTGGCCGCTCGTGTCACGGGCGGAGTTCTCGGAAACCCCTCCCAACCGCTGGTGTATTCGGAGCGCGACTACCGCACCGTGGCTTCCATCTAGCGGCTGAAACAGTGTGAGCCGAGAAGGCTTTTGACCTCACCGATCAAGTCTTCGGTGACGCTCACCGTCCGCGGGAGCTGGAAAACCCGGGCAACCCCCGACTTCACTAGCCTCAAGCGAACAGTGGCCTGCCCCTCGTGTCGCCCCAACGCTTCATCAAGAGCGGTCAGCACGGGCACGGTGGCGAACGACTCCGGGACCGTCAACGTCAGAGGTTCATGGCGGATGTCTCGCGATACGTCGAGCGGTAATAGCTCAATGGCGTGGAGTCCCAGGCCATCATCCCTCCTGGACACTCGTCCCCGCAGCGCCACAATCGAATCCTCCACCAAATCCGTCTGGTAGTTCTTATAGGTCTTTCCGAGGAACATCACCCCGACTTCACCGCCAAAATCTTCGATGGTCACCTGGGCGTAAGGGTTTCCGCTGGTTCTGGCAACCCGATGGCTCACGGCAGTCACGAGACCCGCAATGGTGACCGATTCACCGTCCTCCCGGTCGGATGCGAGAAGCTCCACGATGGAAACCTCCGCCTCAGCGGCCAGGGTGACCTCGAGGCCCGCGAGCGGGTGATCAGAGACATAGAGCCCGAGCATGTCCCGCTCCAAGCTCAGGAGCTCTTTTCGTGACCATTCGGGTCGCTCGGGAACAACCTGAGTTGACCCGGTTCCCGATTCCTCAAAAAGGCTGTCAAAATCAAAGCCGACATCTCCGTGCTCTTCTGCTTTCTTATCGCGGGCAGCAGACTCGACAACAGACTCGTGAATGTCATGCAGGGCACGCCTGGTGTGCCCCAGTCCATCAAACGCGCCACCTTTAATCAGTGATTCCACCGTGCGCTTATTCAAGACTGTCGAGGGAACTTTCTTGACGAAGTCATGGAACGACGCAAAAGCTCCCTGCGCCTCGCGGGCTTCGCGAATTCCCTGGACAACACCCACTCCCACATTCCGAATGGCTGCGAGCCCAAATCGAATGTCCTCCCCCACAGCACTGAAGGTGGCAATCGATTCGTTGACATCGGGTGGGAGAACCTTGATACCCATTCGCCGACACTCATTGAGATAGATCGCGGACTTGTCTTTCTGGTCGCTCACGCTCGTGAGGAGCGCAGCCATGTATTCCGCGGGGTAGTGCGCTTTGAGGTACGCGGTCCAGTACGAAATCATTCCGTAGGCAGCCGAGTGGGCCTTGTTGAATGCGTAGTCCGAGAACGGGACCAACACCTCCCAGAGGGCCTGAATCGAGTCATCGGAGAACCCGTTCTGTCGCATCCCCTCACGGAAAGCTTCGAATTGGATATCGAGCTCTTCTTTTTTCTTCTTACCCATCGCGCGACGCAAAAGGTCAGCCTGGGCCAGCGTGTACCCGGCGAGTTTCTGGGCAATTTCCATGACCTGCTCTTGATACACAATGAGCCCATAGGTTTCGCCCAGTACTTCCTGGAGCGCGTTTGCAAGCTCGGGGTGCAACGGAGTTATCTCCTGCTGTCCGTTTTTACGCAATGCGTAGTTTGTGTGGGAATCAGCGCCCATTGGTCCGGGTCGGTACAGCGCTAAGACAGCAGAAATGTCATCAAAACTGTCGGGTTTTAGGAGCCGGAGCAGACTCCTCATCGGTGCACCATCGAGCTGGAAGACACCGAGGGTGTCCCCTCGGCTGAGCAGAGCGTATGCGGCCTCATCGTCCAGGGTGAGCTCTTCCAGGATCGGACGATGACCACGATTGAGCTCAATATTGTCCAAGGCATCATCGATGATGGTGAGGTTTCGAAGCGAGAGGAAGTCCATCTTGACCAACCCCAGAGCTTCCGACGCTGGGAAGTCGAACTGGGTAACAATCTGGCCGTCTTGCTCGCGCCTCATGATCGGGATGATGTCGAGAAGCGGAGAGCTCGACATGATCACACCGGCCGCGTGAACGCCCCACTGGCGCTTGAGATTCTCTAACCCCTGGGCGGTCTCAAAGACCTGTTTTGCTTCTGGGTCTGACTCCACAAGTTCACGAAGATCGGCGGCTTCCCGATATCGTTCGTGGCTCTTGTCTAGGACTCCATCCAGGGACATTTCCTTGCCCATGACACCGGTCGGCATCAGCTTCGTGAGCTTCTCCCCCATCCCAAAGGGAAAGCCGAGTACCCGAGAAGAATCCTTGAGAGCCTGCTTTGCCTTGATGGTGCCAAAGGTCACGATCTGCGCGACACGGTCGTCGCCATACTTGTCGCTGACGTAGCGGATCACTTCACCGCGTCTTCGCTCGTCAAAGTCCACATCGAAGTCGGGCATAGAAACACGGTCGGGGTTGAGGAATCGCTCAAAGATGAGACCGTGTTGGAGAGGGTCAAGCTCGGTAATGCGCATGGCGTAGGCAGCCATAGAACCAGCCCCGGACCCTCGCCCCGGGCCCACCCGAATACCGTGCTCCTTCGCCCAGTTGATGAAGTCCGCCACCACCAGAAAGTAGCTCGCAAACCCCATCTGGGAAATGACACCAATCTCGTAGTCGGCTTGCGCCTGAACACGCTCCGGGATTCCCTGGGGGTAGCGCTCCTGGAGCCCGCGTTGCACCTCCTTATCGAAGAAGCCTGTCTCTGACTCTCCCTCCGGGACAGGGAATAGCGGCATGTAGTTTGCCGCTTCATCAAAGGACACCGAGGCGCGCTGTGCGATCAACAGTGTGTTGTCGCAGGCTTCGGGGAAGTCTGCAAACAGTGTTCGCATCTGAGCTGCAGATTTCACGTAGAACTCACTGGAATCAAACTTGAAACGCTTGGGGTCATCCAGTGTCGATCCCGACTGCACGCACAGCAACGCGGCGTGCGCTTCGGAGTCCTCAGCCTTCGTGTAGTGGAGATCGTTGGTGGCCAGCAGAGGAATCCCTAGGTCTTTTGACAGGCGAACCAAATCAGACATCACACGTTTTTCGATACCGAGCCCATGATCCATCAGTTCGACAAAGTAGTTATCTGCTCCAAAAATGTCCCGAAATTCAGCAGCAGCAGCCAACGCTTCGTCGTATTGCCCCAGGCGCAACCGGGTTTGTACCTCACCGCTCGGGCAACCTGTGGTGGCAATCACACCCGAGGCATAGGTCTGCAGCAAATCCCGGTCCATCCGTGGCTTGAAGTAGTAACCCTCCAGAGAGGCGAGCGAGGACATCCGAAACAGGTTATGCATTCCGGTCGTGTTCTCTGCCATCAGAGTCAGGTGGGTATACGCGCCCGCACCAGAGACATCGTCCTCTCCTCCGGAACCCCACTTGACTCGTGTTTTGTCTCCCCGAGGGGTGCCGGGAGTCAGGTAGGCCTCGATACCAATAATCGGGTTAATTCCCGCAGTGGTGGCCGTCTTCCAAAACTCGTACGCACCAAACATGACGCCGTGGTCCGTAATCGCCACCGCGGGCATCTCTTGACGAGCAACCTCATCGACGAGGTCAGAAATCTTGGCTGCTCCATCCAGCATTGAATACTCAGTGTGCACGTGGAGGTGTGCAAATGAGTCGCTGGACTGCGTCACCAAGGGCTCCTAGGGGATGGGGAATCTCCAGAGTAAACCGGAGAGCCCCTCGGTGACGAAGGCGCCCCGGGGCCTAGGCCCTTAAGCGCTCAAGTGCGACATTAAGGTCCTCGGGAAAGCCGCACTCAACACGGACGGGTTTGCCGCTCACGGGGTGGGTGAACTCCAGCTCACTGGCGTGCAACCATTGCCGGGACACCCCCAACCGTTCCGCAATAGTGGGGTCAGCGCCGTAGAGACTGTCGCCCACAATGGGGTGACGATGAGCGCTCATGTGAACCCTAATCTGATGGGTTCGACCCGTCTCCAAGCTCACCCGCAGCAGACTCGCTGAGGCAAAGGATTCGATGGCCTCGTAGTGGGTGATGGAGTCGCGACCACCGGCCACCACCGCGAACTTCCAGGACGAGCTGGGGTGACGCCCGATGGGGGCATCGATGGTGCCCGTGCTCGGGTCAGGGTGCCCCTGGACCAGGGCGTGGTAGATCTTGTTAACCTCGCGGGCTTTGAAGGCTCGCTTTAGTCGGCTGTAGGCAACCTCACTTTTTGCCACCGCCATCACACCGGAGGTTCCCACATCGAGGCGATGCACAATTCCTTGGCGCTCCGGAGGACCTGATGTGGAGATACGATACCCAGCACCGGCGAGCGCTCCAAGAACTGAGGGTCCATCCCAGCTGGGCGCCGGATGAGCAGCCAACCCCGGGGGTTTGTCGATGACGACAACGTCATCATCGTCATACAAAATCGCCATGGAATCGACAACGATGGGGACAATTGTGGGTGCCTTTTTGGGTTCAAAGGTGACCTCCAACAGGGCGCCAGAGCGCACCCGGTCGGACTTTGCCCCCGCTGCGCCATCGAGGAGTGCCCCGCCTTCGTCGATTACACCCTGGGCAAAGGCGCGTGAGAAACCAAACAAACGACTGAGCACGACATCGAGTCGTTCGCCTCCCAAACCGTCGGGCACGGGAATGGTCCGTGTTTCGGACACTAGCTACCTCGCATAGGGCGCTTCATCAGGAAGTGCCCTCAGGTCACAGACGCTCCTACGCACCTTATGGTCGAGAGGTAGGAAGCGACGGCGAATCCAAATTCTGAACCTGCTGGCCGATGAACGCTTTCAAGCTTGCGCGGTATTCGCGCTCGAAGTTGCGCAATTGCTCAACCTCACCCTCGATTGACTGGCGCTCCGCGAAGAGGCGCTGCTTCGCCTGGTGGTGCTCAGTTTCGGCCTCTTGAACAATTCGGGCAGCTTGAGCATGACCCTCGGCAATGAGCTCATCGCGCTTCTGGATTCCCTCGCGCACGTGCTCCTCGTGGAGTCGGCGGGCCAGTTGCAAAAGATTGTTGGCATTTTCTGCCTCGACGACGTCTCCACCGGCGGTGGGGAGAGGGCTCACTCCGACAGAACTTGCGGACCCACCAGCGCGCTGCAGCTCGGCAATCCGCGCCTCACTGGCGGCAAGCTTCTGGGATAAGGCGTCATTCTCGGCGAGCACGCGCCGCATCTCGACGACGACCTCGTCGAGAAAATCGTCAACCTCGTCCTGGTCGTAACCTTCGCGAAACTTCGTCGACTGAAAGCGCTTGTTGACAATGTCTTCAGCTGTCAAAGCCATGAAAAGTACCTCTTTTAGTTCTGGGGTGGGATCCGGTGGTCATCCACAGGATGTCTGAAATCCCGTAGACAGCCTAGCGCTCCGGCTTCGAAATCGGCGAAAGCTACCGAAATGACCCCACAATCGAGAGCAAAATCAGGGTTCCAATCATGAGCACGCTCCAGCCAAGATCGATTCCCGCCCCACCGAAGCGCAATGTGGGAACCACCTTCCGAACAGCAGTCAGAGGACGATCCGTGACACTGTAGGCCGCCTCAGCGGCCACTAAGACCAGACCCTTGGGCTGGAAAGTCCGCGACAGAACACGAACCCAATCGAAAATGAACCTCACCCACATGGCAATGAAAAATATGTACAGAGCGATGTAGAGAACGGTTGCAAGAACGGAGACCATGGCTCCTATTATGCCGGGCTAGACCCGTGAGTTGTCCTAGTCGACAAGCGAGGCATCGAGCTCGGATTCCACGCCGTCACCCTCGCCACTCACGAGGACGTGAGAGGGAGAAAGCAGGAAGACCTTGGGCGTTACCCGCTCAATGTGTCCGCGGAGACCCTGAGAAAGACCGCTAGAGAAGTCCACCAGGCGACGTGCCTCTGATTCGCTCATCTGCGTCAGGTTGATGATGACCGGAATACCCTCGCGGAAGGTCTCGGCAATGGCCTTGGCGTCGTCGTACTTCTTTGGGTGGACCGTCAAAATCTCGTTCACATCACTCATCCCGTTTTTTGAACCCCGACGCAGCGGAGTGACGGTGGCGCGGGGGGCAGGTTGCGCGCTCTCTGGACGAGAGGGAGTTTTAGATGACTGCTGGTCATCGTGAGACTCCTCAGCTAGTCCAAGAAATTCCAGTGTCTTGCGTAGTGCATTTGCCATGAAAGCCCCTTGTTCGCAGGTTTACTCTTTAAGGCTAGGTGCCTTGGGGGCGTTTTCCCGTGATTGCCGTACCTATGCGCAGGTGTGTCGCACCGCGGGCAATTGCCTCAGGAAAGTCCCCCGACATCCCGAGCGATAACTCAGTGGCACCAGGAGCGACTTTCAGAAGGTCGTCCCGGTACATCAGAACCCGGTCAAACGCGTCCGCCGGACTCTCATCCTGGGGCGCCACCGCCATCAGCCCTCGAAGCCGGAGGTTACCCGCAGCGAGGGCGCTCTCGGCCAGCGTCGCAAGACCCGCGGGCTCCACTCCCCCTCGACCGGGAACGTCGGTGAGATTCACTTCGAGGAAGACGTCCACAGATCCGTCGAATTTAGCCAACGCCTCCACTAGGGATACCCGGTCGACAGAGTGAATGACGCCACAGTAAGCGGCAACCGCCCTGGCCTTGTTGGATTGCAACTGGCCCACAAAATGCCAGCTCAGGTCAAGGTCAGCAACCTCCTGTGCCTTAGGAGCCGCATCCTGGTGTCGGTTTTCCCCCACGTGGCGCACCCCCAAGCCATACAGATCGCGCACCAGGCTCGGAGGGTGGAATTTAGTCACCACAATCGTGGTGACCTCCTCGGGGCTTCGGCCACTGTCTCGGCAGGCCTGGGCTACTTGCTCCTGGACGGAATGCCACCGATCCGCGAGCGTCTCGGACACCCGTTCCTACCGGAGGAATTCTGGAACGTCGAGCTCACCATCGTCATCGGACTCCGCGGCAAACGCGGGTACTTCCACCGGCTCGGCGGCCGGCCGCTCTTCGGAGGGCAAGAGCCACGATTCCTCCGCATCGGGAGCCGCACCGGCAGAAACGGGACTGTCCTCCACTTCCGCCGCGGCTACCGGCGCCTTAGTGGAGTGTTGGTGTGACTCGTCAAACCCTGCAGCCACCACAGTGACACGGACCTCATCGCCGAGAGAGTCATCAATGACCGCTCCGAAAATGATGAGGGCATCGGGGTGCACGACCTCTTCCACGAGCTTCGCGGCGTCATTGATTTCGTAGAGACCGAGGTTGGACCCGCCCTGAATCGAGAGCAGGACACCCTGTGCTCCCTTGATGCTGGACTCCAACAGCGGCGACGCTATCGCGAGCTCCGCAGCCTTCACGGCTCGGTCCGCTCCGCGGGCTGACCCAATCCCCATCAACGCAGTACCCGCGTCTTGCATGACTGATTTCACGTCGGCGAAATCGAGATTGATGAGACCCGGCGTGGTGATGAGGTCTGTGATTCCCTGCACACCCGCAAGGAGAACATGATCCGCCGTCTCAAAGGCCTCCAGCATGCTGATGGTTCGATCGGAAATCTCGAGAAGGCGGTCGTTGGGGACGACAATAAGGGTGCCCACCTCGTCCTTGAGAGCTTGCACACCCAGCTCAGCCTGAGACATACGGCGCTTACCCTCAAACGCGAAGGGCTTCGTCACAATTCCTACGGTCAGGGCCCCAATGGACTTTGCTATCCGGGCCACGACGGGCGCTCCTCCGGTTCCCGTCCCGCCACCTTCGCCGGCAGTGACAAACACCATGTCGGCGCCCGCGAGAGCCTGCTCTATCTCTTCCTGGTGGTCCTCTGCTGCCCGGCGACCAATTTCGGGGTCTGCCCCGGCACCCAGGCCGCGGGTGAGGTCTCGACCCACGTCCAACTTCACATCCGCATCGCTCATCAACAACGCTTGGGCATCAGTGTTGATGGCGATGAACTCGACCCCCCGGAGGCCGCGGTCAATCATCCGGTTGATGGCGTTGACGCCACCACCTCCGACCCCCACTACCTTGATCAGGGCGTTGTAGTTGTGTTGACCGGACACCGGTTCTCCTTTGTCGTAAACATTCAAGTTCTAGTTGAAGATGAGAGTATTCTTCACTTTATGTTCTCGATTGAAGGTAGGGCGCCTGAGCCCTTCATCCCTGGAGGTGCTGGGCGTGTCGTGGAACCCAGTTGACGCCGAGAAAACTCAGCCTCGAGCGCGGACGACCATGCTGTCGGGAGTTGTGACATCAATGACCTGTGATTCCTCGGTCCTCAGGGCAATGAGGGCAGCCCGCAACACCCTGGCTTTCTCGACCGAGCGCTCTGAGGATCCCCACACAACCTCGTGGGAGCTTCCGCGGATAGTAAATCGCACGTCGTCGAGTGTGGTGGCGGTGATTCCCTCGACCTGAACAAGCAGTTCTTGGGGAAGCGCCAACAGAACACGGCTGATCGCACTGAAGCTGGGTGATGAGGAATCTGCCGCCACCAAGATTCGAGGCAGGCCGGTGGGCAGGGTCGGTTCCTCCCAAAGCACCACCCCGGCGGCGTCGACAACGTCAAAAGCACCGCTGGCACTCACCGCCCCCAGGGGTTTCCGCTCCACGATGGTCACCACAAGGGTTCCTGGTGGCTCAATTCGTGTCTCAAACGCCTGGATGAGAGTCAGCGGCTCGAGTGCTTGCTGTACCCGCTCGTCGCTGACCCGAGCGAGAGGTTCCCCATACAGGCCTCCCAATGCCTCCGCAACGGCACTCGAGGTCACTCGGTCGCCGCCCTCGACGCGAACCTCGCGAAACGAGAGTGCCGGCGAGAGCGTCAACACCACGACACTCAGGACCAGAAGGCCCACGCTACCGAGCGATACTGCCCAAGTAATCCGACGGCGCCTGGTGGCCTCTGTGAACCGGCGAAACTCAGCTTTTTCCGCGGACACCCGTTGCTGGGTAGCGGCGCGAACCCGCTGTGCCGGCTTGGAACCTTTTCGGCGCGGGGACGCTGTGCGCGGGGTTGACCGGGGCGAAAAACCCTCTGGCCTATCCATCCGCACCCTCGTCTACTCGACGCTTAGCCTCTAGGAGCTGGGGAACGATTTGGTACAGGTCTCCCGTGGACATGGTCAGCACAATGTCACCGGGCCTGGCACGCTTCACCGCCAGGTCGCAGGCTCGATCCCAGTCCGGCTCAAACTCGAAGGAAGAACCTACGGCCATTTTCTGGAGGATCAGGTCAGTCGTCACACCCTCAATGGGATCCTCCCGGGACCCAAAAATATCCAAGAAAATAGTGTGGTCGCTTCCCTCAGAAAAGGCCTCTGCCAGCTCAGCCGCCATGTACTGGGTTCGCGAGAACAGGTGCGGCTGGAACATGGTGATGACAGACCCCTCCCCCACCACAGCACGCGCTGTTTCGAGGGCCGCGGCAACTTCCGTGGGGTGGTGAGCGTGGTCGTCATAAAACCGAACACCGGCAATATCTCCGTGGAACTGGAAACGCCGATCAGCCCCCCGAAAACCACTCGCCGCCAGCGCCGCGTCCTCCAGAGAAAAGCCACTGGCCAGCAGGGTGGCGATGACGCCCGTGGCGTTCAGCGCGTTCAGCCGGCCGGGAACCGCCAACTCACATACGGCACTCTGCCCTTGGTAGGTGACCCTAAAGCGCGCGGTGGGGCCCGGCACAAGATCACTCTGGACCACATCCGCGTCGGGGCTGACGCCGTAGGTCATCAGCCTCGCGCTTCCCCCCAGTCGTGTGGCGAGGTGTCTGGTTCCCTCATCATCCGCGCACAACACCACAGCCTGCGTTGCCGTTCTTGCGCACTCCTCAAAGGCGTCATAAATCGCGTCGAGGGTTCCATAGAAGTCAAGGTGGTCGGGTGCGATGTTGGTGATCATCACCACGGCCGGTGAGTACCCGACAAAAGATCGGTCCGACTCGTCGGCTTCAATCACGAAAAGGTCATCTGACCCCCACCGGGATGACACACCCCACTCACTCACCACACCGCCGTTCACCGCTCCCACGTCACGACCGGAGCGATCAAGGGCGGTCGCGAGCATCGCAGTCGACGTTGTTTTTCCGTGGGATCCCGCGACGGCCAGAACAGTCTTGTCCCGAATAATCCACCGCAGCGCCTCGGATCGATGCAAAACCTGGAGGCCCCGGGCGTGAGCCTCGACGAGCTCGGGGTTACCCTCACGAACGGCACTCGAGACAACCACCGTGCTGGCATCTCCGAGATGGGCTGCGTCGTGACCGAGAAATACGGTGATACCCGAGCGCTCCAACGATTCGGTGACCTCCGAGGCGGCCCGGTCTGACCCCGACACCACCACACCGCGCTCCGCCAGAACACGCGCAATCCCGCTCATACCCGAGCCACCAATCCCAATGAAGTGCACGACTCCCAGCTCATCGGGGATTGCACGACCCAGTTCCGGCCTCACCATTAGGCAGCCTTTCTCTGATAGGCGAGCGCGTCTTTCATGACCTGAACAAAGGCTGTTGCCGCGTCCGCGCGGCCAAGCCCCCGCGCTCTCTCGCGCATTCGGGCGAGTGCTTGGTCATCACCGAGCAAGGGCAACACCGTGGCACGAACATACTCCGGTGTGAAGTCAGCATCCAAGACCAAGACTGCAGAGCCGGCCTGCAGCGAATCCCACGCATTTTTCTCTTGTTCACCGTTGCCCACCGGATAGGGAACAAAAACTGCGGGCAAACCGAGCAATTGGATCTCCGACACGGTGGCGGCACCCGCCCTCGACACCACCGCCGTGGCGGCGGCGAAAGCAAGGTCCATGCGGTCACAGTAGGCGAGCGTGACGTAGCCGGGGGTCTCCGGCGCGGGAAGTGGATTGCGTTGCCCCACGATGTGGAGAACCTGCCAGCCTGCGGCGAGGATGTCCCCCACAACCGCCTGAACTGTTGAATTAATGGCAACAGAGCCCTGCGAACCACCCGTCACGACAAGAGTCTTTTTCCGGGGCGATAACCCAAAGTGTTCGCGCGCAGAGGACAGTGTGGGCGGGCTCTTTGGGTGAGTGATTCGGCGAGCCATCGGCATTCCCAGGAGCCGTGCGCCGGGAAGCTTTGTGAGCGAAAACGTTGTCACCACGTGCGAGGTGAGCCTGGCGCCCCACCGGTTCGCAAACCCGGGAACAGCATTCGCCTCGTGAATCACCAGTGGAACGCGAGCGAGCCACGCGGCAACATAGACCGGCGCAGACACATAGCCACCAAACCCGGCCACAACATCGGGCTGATGGGCCCGAATCATCCGAATGCTCGCGAGCACGGCGCCAATAAATCGTGGCCAAAACAGGAGCGCCTGCGCACTCATGCGCCGGGGGAAGGGGAGTCTGGCGATACTTCCCAGGGCAAAGCCCGCATCGGGAACGAGCCGGGCCTCCAAACCCTCTGCGGTCCCGATCACGAAAATGTCAGACGGAGAAGCCTCACCCTGCCTCACCAGCTCATCAGCAACAGCAAGCAGAGGGTTAACGTGGCCGGCGGTTCCGCCGCCGGCGAGCACCACTCTCATCATCGAGACGAACCCCGCCGACTCCGTCCCGCTGTGACGGATATTGCATCATGCCGATTCAGCGCCATCACCACGCCGATGCCAATGAGTGATGACATCAGGGCGGAGCCTCCCACCGACATGAAGGGCAGGGGAACCCCGAGGACGGGGAGCACCTCGAGCACGACGGCAATATTGATGAGCGCTTGACCGATCAACCAGACCATGACGCCACCGGTCACGAGGCGAGCAAAAGGATCCGGCTGGGCGCGGACCAGTCGAGCCATCGCCACCGCCAAGATAACGAAGGAGAGGATGACCATGCTCGTGCCGATCAGGCCGAGCTCCTCCCCCACAATCGCAAAAATGAAGTCAGTCTCGGCAGCAGGAAGCCACGACCATTTCGCCCGGGAGTTACCGAGCCCAACGCCAAATATGCCCCCCGAGCCCAAGGCATAGGTTGAGTGCACTATCTGCCAGCAACTGCCCATGTAGTCCTCCTCGGTACATCCGGAGAACCAAGTCATAATGCGGTTCACGCGAGAGGGGCTCAAGAGCGCGAGCATCCCGACGCCGGCGCCAATGAATGCCACCACTGTCAGAAGATGGCTCAGTCGAGCCCCCGCGAGAAAAACAATTCCCACTGCAATGACCACCATGACACCCATGGTCCCGAGGTCTTGCCCCATCATCACCAAGGTCCAGGCGATGAGAACCCCCAACCCCAAGGGCCGCAGAAGCGTTCTATAGTCCTCAACATCGTCAATCCGATCGGCCAAAATGGCCGCCATCCAGATGATCATGGCAATTTTCAGGATTTCTGAGGGTTGACCGGTGAGGCCAGCGATATTCACCCAGTTGGTGTTACCACCGGAACTAAACCCCAACGGGGTGAACACCAACCCCTGCAGGAGCAGAGCAACAAGAAAAATTGTGGGGGCAATCTTTTTGAGACTCCGTGCGGGGAATCTCGACACCACCAGCATCATCGGAATCCCGAGGAGCACCCAGACCGCCTGGCGAAAGAAGGTGGCAAAAAAGTTTCCGTCGTTCCCCAGCGCTGAACCCACAAACGAGGAGGAGAGAACCATGACCAGACCAAAGATGACGAGGAAAAACACCATCGACACCATCACGACATAGTCAGCAGATTCCCGACCAAAGAGACGCTTGACCGTGACACTGACGCGCGGAGTCGACGCCCGGGGAGCCGTTTGAGTCACCGCCCACTCACCTGCTTTCCACAGCACAACCGTCATGCCCTGCGTGTTAGCCGGGCATTACCCTCCAGTGTGCGGTGAAAACCACCGTGGACCCGCTAAGGCACGCCGATTACCCGGCACAGCCCGGGTCCCTACGGGAGGCTCAAAACTCCGGCAATCAGGGCTGGCGATACATCTCGGGAGCGCGTAATGGCAATCGCCGCCAAAAGCGAGGGCAACTGCCGGGGAACATCCCACCCCGCTTCCTGGATTTCCTCGAGAGTGGAGATCTCCAGAGCCTGGTGGGCGCGGTCATCCAGGAAAGCTCGATCGACAATGATGCCCTCGACGAGCCCGATATCGCTCATTCCCGGGGAATCCAAGCCGATACCGATGGCCCGTGCGCCCTCGACAACGTCTGCGTCCTGAACCTGGCCCTCGGTCGGGCCCACCCCTTTGCGGTACACGCAGGCGCGTGTCGTGCCATCAAAGAAGACCCCGATCGTGTCCTCGCCCTCCGCCTGAAGCGACACGGTAAGTGCGGGACTTATTACGCTGTGCGGGTAGCGCGCCCGCCAGACAAGTGACTCCCGGGAAACCTGAACAATGAGGGCGTCATAGGGCCGGGGCTCCCGGAGTGCATCCAGCACGGGTGGTGCGCCGTAGCCCACAACCCGGGCTGGCACGCTCGCAGCCTGAAAAATTCGAAGAGCAAGATCCACCGCAACGTCGGTTTCCTCATCCTGGTGGACCATAATCCACTCCGCTGGCTCCGCAGATTTGTCCCGGAGTCGCCACGCAAGCTCAAGATCAGACCAGATATCAACTCCCGCCGCCCTCAGATGCTCGATGACAGGATCGCTCGGCGCGACCCCCGGGGACACAACCGCGAGGTCCCACGGGGTAGAGCCCAGTTCCCGCACTCGGCGGGCATCAGCAGCTTCCACCAGGACGCGAGCGCCCACTACCTCCGCGAGCTTGACTAAGTCGCTGGCGGCCGCGTCGGCCACCACCAACACCTCACAGCCCAGCTCTCGAAGAGTGTCGACCACGGCGAAACCTGTGTGACCTAGACCCACCACCAGAACACGGAG
>Ga0213861_10001893_pt1 | contig 18357 bp, 22 predicted proteins | sample PICome_4_FD_160110 | JGI IMG/M metagenome (GOLD analysis project Ga0213861, IMG submission 160110) | Coastal seawater microbial communities near Pivers Island, North Carolina, United States - PICO131 | ecosystem: Environmental > Aquatic > Marine > Coastal | place: USA: North Carolina... | reverse complement strand
TGGAGATGTAACCCAATTTAGAGTTAGGTTTGCCGATGCAGATCATGCCACTGCAGGAAGATCATCAGGTACTGGAAATATTATAATTGATGACATTGTTTTTGAATTTGATGCTTCATTAAGCACAACAGATTTTGAAACAACTTCTTTATCTTTTTATCTAAACCCAACAAATAGTATTATAAATATTGAAGGAAATACAAATATTTCAAAGCTAGAATTGTTTGATATTACTGGTAAAAAAGTTTTAGAAACTACAAATATCAATAATAATTCAATTGATATTTCAAGCTTAAAGGCTGGGATTTATTTGTTGAGTATTTATAATGATAGTAATGAGTCTATCACTAAAAAGGTTGTGAAAAACTAAATTATTAAAACTTATTATTTTAATTAAAAACTCTCTATGTAGGTAATTAGAGAGTTTTTTATATTATTGAAACTTAGTTACAATTAAACCATAAATTTAATTAAGGAACTAAAAACAAGTGAAAATTACTTTTAAATATTTATGATGATGAAAATAAAAAAAATAATTTTTTTGGCTTTATTATTGTTGATTGTTTTAGCTTGTAAAGAAAAAAAATCTGAACAAATTATTGCTAATGAATTAGCTAGTGAGATAATTTCCAAACAAGTCATAGATAGTATTATTGCAAATCCGCCAAAAGATATGGTTTGGATTCCAGGTGGAACATTTTTACAAGGTGCGGTTCCTCAAGATCAAATAAATGGCAATGAAACATGAAAAACACAACAGTTTATAAAGACAGTAAAAAACAGCTTATAAGAGCACCAACCCAAAGGTTACGAGAATCATCAAAAACCTAAAATACCATTACTACATCTGCACAAAACCTCACGTTAAGTGTGATAGATATCCTATCGACATTCTTCACAAAAAAATTGAGAGTATCTTATTAAAAATAGAATTCTCCGCAAAGGTGGTAGGAACATATAAACATATCCTAAAAAAAACATTTGAAAGTAATTCTTCTTATAGAAAAAATTCAATCAGAACTCTATCAATAGAAGTTGGTAAGCTCAACAAAAGAAGAACATTCGTTAACGATGAATATATGGACGGTAAACTATCTTCAGAAGATTATCAGGAGCTAAAAAACTCCATCAATTCTAAACTCTTTGAACTAAAGAACCAATTAAATAAATCTTCACATTAATGATTTACTGGCCTAGTGAAGTATCGGACTATATGACAACCAATCTGAAAATAGAATAAATATATTATCTAGGTATTGATACTAAACAATTTTTGTAATTGAGCCACGATTATAATGAACTCTATTCATTTTTCCGCATCCAGGAGAATGCTGAATCCCAGTACTTCCATTACTAGAAGAACTTAAATTATCAAGTCTTTTAGCATTAAAAGACTGTCCACAATGTACACAAGTTATAAGCATAATTTATTTTTTTATAAGTATACGATTTTTTTTGTTATTTCCAAAATCTAAAATCATCAATATATTGATTAATTGATTCTAAAAATCTACTAATTTCACTTGAAAAATTTGCATCAATTGATTTACCTAAAATGAAAAAAGTAAACGCAACATAAATTAGGAGCAATAAGAAAGCACTCATTCCACCTAATTTTGATCGAGAGATATATATAATAAAAGCAATGAAAGTTAAAATGAAAAGTAAAATACGCAGTTCAGAAACATTCTGAACTGTTTCTGCTGACATCTCTATAGGACCATAAATAATTGTAAATAAAAATAAAGGGAAGCCTAATGCAAAGCAAACATCAAAAATATTAGAACCTAATGCGTTTGATACCGCATCATCATAGTTTCCTTTTTGTGCGTCTTTCATTGATAGAATTGTATCTGGAACACTCGTTGCAGCACTTGCTAAAACCACTGCAATAAAGTAAATAGGAATACCCATTGAATCACCTAACCACTCACAAGATTTAACAAGAAGAAAACAAGCAGAACTTATAATTACCATCGATCCAATAAGTAAAGTCCAGGCATTTTTCGATTGCAATTCACTTTTAATAAAAATTGGTTCAAGATTTAATGTAAAGAGGTTGTAGAAAAATCCTTTATCTTCACTATCTTCTTCATCCTCTTCCTCTTCAACATCTTCTTTTTCGCTTACTTCATTTCTTTTCATTGACTTCAGCATATAAATAGCATATGCCGCATACATAGCCATTAATACAGCACCGTGAACCCAATTTAATGTTTCGCCACCAATTAAAAATATTAGAACAAGTTCACACAGTAATAAGGCAATCCCATCCCTCAATAAGACTTTACGAGAAATTGTAACTGAACTATTTATTCTTTTTAATACAACAATCAGAATTACAACTGCTGGAATAATCATTCCATTGAAAATTGCACTTCCCGCAGTTGTACCGATACCTCCTGCAAAACCATCTTTGTCTTTTAAGATAAATAAGAAAAATAAGGTTGTGAATAATTCTGGTATTGAAGAGCCAATAGCGTTGATAGTTGCCCCTCTAACCCCTTCGCTTAAATTACGACCTAAATACTCTGATGCTGTTTCGAAGCCATCACTTGCTCGCCATATAATTACACAGCATAGAGCGATTAAAAAAAAAGATAATATTACCATAATTTGATTTTTTAATTGTTATTTTATTTGTTTGCTATTGAAATTATTACTACTCTACCATCCTCTTCTTTAGAAAGTAAAAGTTTTTTACCATCTGTTAGATCTACCATACCCCCAATCGGGATTTCTTTGTCTTCGGTTACATCTTTTAATGATGAAAGTTTGTCGTTTACCAAAACCCATTTGCCATTGAAAAATGAAAAGTAACCAACTCTTTGTTTTTGAGCGTCTGTTAATTTTTCATTTCTGAACACATTTCTATTTGAATGCCATTGATGAAGTGTAGTGTTATTATAAACTACTAATCTTTGATTTTCTGGTTTCCAAACATTCGGTTTAAATTGATAAAAGAAATCTAAGACTGGAATGGAATGCTTATATTTTGTATTGCAAAAAGGACAATGTGTATCTTTAGTATTGTTATAGATAAACCATTTTTGGTCACATTTTGAATTACTACATTGTAGTTTTAAATCGTTTGTTTTTATTAATGCTTGCTCCCAAGCATCTGCGGTCGGACGTTGATTAGGACTATGAAGGCCTTTAATAAACACTTGGTCGAAAAGCTCTTTTAAATAAGGTCCTGTAATGGTGTATGGTGTCTTTTTTAAATCTGTCCAAGGCATAAATTTTTGAAGATTATCACCATATTCTCTTTTTAAATTTTTATTACTATGGTCTGTTGGGTGTTCAATAAATAACGCCTTTTCACCCATTAATAAATCCTCTTCCTTTTCCGTTTCTATTGCTCCAAAATAATTACCACCTCTCAAAGGATGTCTGTATAGTAAATACATATAAATTAACACTGCAAGGGCGTGTAAATCAGTAAGCCTATTGGGTAGTTTTCTATTTGGATCAGTTTTACTTAAATGCTTTGTAGACAGCACTTCTGGTGCGATAAAATCAGCTGTACCTATGACATCAGGCGGAAATAAGCCAGGGACAACTAAACCATCAATATCTATGATTGCAGCAGTTTTACTTACTGGGTCAATCAGAACATTATTATATGATAAGTCAGAATGAGCAAGACCCGCAGAATGTAATCTTTTTACACCACGAGCTATATTGACTGATACTTGAAAATAACTTAACCAATTTCCAAGTTCATTTTCATCAAGCTTAGATTTTGATTGTTTCGCTCTAAATTTAGCGCTTGCAAACCATTTGCCGTTTTTTTCTTTGCCTTTTAGCAAATCATTATTTGCGTATCCTTTTTTAAAAAAGAAGTTTTTATTGTAGCAAGGCACTACAATACCTATTTTTTTATCAAATTCCACAACATCTGTAGGCCAACTAAAAAGATCCTTATAGAAATTACCACTTAGAGGGTCTCGATTAAAAAAACTTTCAAAATACTGTGTGGCTATTTTCTTTATTCTTTCTTTTGAATTAAAGTCTTGTGGGTCTCTATAAAAAGCAACTACATATGATTTATCAGGACTAAAATATACATCTTTCATTCCACCACGCATAGGTTCATCATTATCAACATATTGATAAGTCTTACCTACATTTATTATTGATGATACGGTTTTTGTACTCATAGATTATTTTTAAAAAACTATTGCTAAAGTCCTATCATCGTGATTGCCTGGACTCCAAAAGTCCATCCAATTTGACAATTGATTAGCTATTTCTTTATTTTCTTTATCAAAATCGACCTTAATACCATCTTCATTATCTCCCTCTAAATCCTGGACAAATTCTATCCAATTTTCGCTTTTTTCTAAATTTGCTTCAACTACAAACTTTGGGTCATATATTCCATCTGTCATTAAAAATAAAAATGAAAAATCAGGCACAATTTTAAAGTTAAAGCGAGTTGCCATTGGGTGTTCTTGTGAATGAAAAATATTAGGTTGTGTAATAAATCTTGTACCACCGCCAAACTCACCTACATCTAACCAGTTTAATAATGACGTTGAATTTTTGTCTTTACTCATAATTGCGATAGGGCAATCACCCACACCAAAGGTCATAACAACATAACCAAAATCATATTTTTTGAACAGTGTGAATATTAATGTGGAATGATAATAATCTAAATGTGTTTTTGCTTTAGGATTATTAAATAGCTCTGGATGTTCAGCAAATGTTTTCTCTGCGTGTTCTTTAATTTGATTATGAACAAATGCTGTTGCTTTATATAAATTCTGTTTTGATAGAATTTGAATTTCTTTTAAAAGTTCTTCATCTTTTGAAGAATTAAATTCAATTAATTTTTCTTCAAATATTTTATTTTGTTCTTTATCGCAATGATGTTCGAAAAAATCAATAACTGATTTACAAGCCATTTGCGAACCTAATCTTGATAATGAATAACTTCCTGCACCATCAGATACAGCAATAACTGACCAACCTGTTTCTTCAATTTGCTTAAAAGCAAAATCATCATCACGGAATGAACCAACATTCTTGTGTGAACGACCTCTTTTTGAAGAAACGACTATTTGCCTATCACCAAGGTTTTCAGTCACTGAAACATCATCCTCTTTCCAAAATAAGTCATTTTTATCACTTGGAATATCTTTCCACAAAGATTTTGGGTCTGGATTAACAATTAATGAAATTAATTTTTTATTATGTGGTGAAGATTCAGGTTCACCAACAACATTGAAAAGAAATTTTATTTTAATATCTCCACTTTGGGTTGGAATTCCTTCAATCGTATCAGTTTCTTTATTGAATGATAAACCTATTTCTTCAAGTCCTTCAAATTGTTCAAAAATTAAATCATTTAGTTTTAATGCTTCAAAATCAATTTTTGTCTCATATTTTTTACCAATAGTTGCATTCGGAATCACAATTTGTTGATTTTTTATATCTAATATTCTGTTTTTAAGATTCCAGTTTTCCATTATTTTATTTTGATTTTCAACTATTATTTTCACTGCATCTTTACAAATTGAAGATTGAACAAATTCATCAAAAAAAGACTGTTTATTACCGCCAACATTTAAGTTTTTAGCCTTAAATAAATTTGATATATATGTTTTTGTATCTATTGTCATTTCTATCCTTGAGTTCTTGATATATCAAATCCACCTTCACCAGCACCATAACTTCCTTGATTGCTACACCAAGGGCAAGTGCTTATTTCTTCATCACCAATACAATGTAATTTTTGACAACTACAAACCGCAAAAGCGAATTGATTCCCACAACAAGGGCAAGTAGGAGCACCAATAAGCTCATCAGTATTAATTTTGAAAGATTCATTTGAATTGTCTGATAATTCATAATAAGAATTATCCACTTGAAAGGCACCTACTAATTTATACGAAAGTGTCCCTAACTCAATTCCTCCAAAATTATTGGGAGAAATTTTCTTTTTATATTTAATTAAATAGGGTCTCTTAGTATTTTGACATTTAGCAGATAAAACTACATAATTGTTATCCACAAAAGATTTAGGTGTATTTAATTTTGTTATATCAATCTTTGAAATTGTATGGTCATCAAGTATAGCTAATTCAAAACCAGAAGCGTTATTTTCAACACTTAGACTACTTGTTTTAATAGAATCGGTAATCCATTTGAAAAATTGCTTGTAAGCATTGGCATCTGTATTATTAAAATGAAGTACATTTTCGGTTAGGTCACTAAGCAAGCGAGTATCCGTTTCGTCACCAAACGAGATGGCAACTAAGTTGGCTGTTCTTTGCCAGTTTTGTTTCCATTCTAAAATAGCGGTTTGACTATCATCTGTTGGTACACCATCCGTAAATAAAAACACTATAGGCTTCCAATCGCCTTTTACTTCTACTGTTGTTTTTACAATGTTTTTACGCAGTTCAAACATTAAATGCCCCAAGCCTTTACTTAAAGATGTTCCACTACCAATTGGGAATTTTGGTGGATAAAAATTAATTAGTTCTTGCAGAGGAACAATCGTCTTAGCCTGACCTGCAAAAACAATTATGGATACCCAAACCGTTTCAATGGCATTGGGGTCTGTTTTTAAAGTTTGGATGATAGTAGCCAAACCTTCTTCTACTTGCTGAATTGGCTCTCCAACCATTGATTCAGAAATGTCTATTAAAAAATATATTGGTAATCTTCTCATATTTTTAATTTGATTAATAAATTATTTTGATATTAATCTAAAACAAAATCAAAACAACCATTTAGAAAGTGACTTAATAGACAATTTAGCAGCTTCATATTACCAAATTTACTTCGGATGGCGGCGGTGGAATTTGAACATTATCTGTTGTGCCCATGCTTTTATTCCCTTGTTCAATAGTATCAGAAACCCATTTGAAAAACTGTTTCAAAGTAATACTATCAGCAGTATCTAAATGCACTACACTATCTGTTAATTCTTTCAGTTTTGCATTATCACCTTTATTTCCTGCTGCACAACCTACAATTGCACTAAAATTTAATGATTTTATTTTTGGAATCATTTCAGTGTATAATTGTGCGTCGCTTGGTTCCCCATCTGTAAAAATAAAAAGCAAAGGTCTCCAATCACCTTTTTGTGTTGGCGTTCCTTTTCTTACTTCTTTATTTACTTTATGATAGAGCATTTCTAGAGCTTTACCTGTAAAAGTTGGTCCGCTTTTTGGACAAACTATTTCAGGCAATTGAAAAGATGGGAGTTCGGTTAATGGTGCAATTTCATTAACATCTCTGTCAAATGTGATAATACTAATCCAGAGCGTTTCTGATGCCTGAGCATCAGAACGCAAGGTGTTTATCATACCGCTCATTGCGTTATTCAATGCTTGAATGGGTTCTCCATTCATTGAGCCAGAGGTATCCAAAAGAAAATATACTGGAAGTCTTCTCATTTTTAACTTAAAAGTGATTCTAAATTTGAAGGAAATGATTTTGCTTTACTTTTTAAGTTTAGTAAAAGATTTTTTTCAGTTCCATCAATTTGTCCGTCACCTTTAATTTTTTTATATAACCAATTGGCTTCTTCTTCATCAATTTCGCCTGGTGAATTTTCATCTTCAAGCAAATAACTTGTGATAGCATCAATAAATAATGTTTCCCAACTTGGGTCATTTTCTTTACCTGAAACGGCATCATTGATTTCAAAAAGAAACTCTGCTTCTTCTGAATCTATAACACCATCTGCATAAAGGATTTCCTTTAGTTCATTAACTTCTGCTGCGTCAATAATTCCGTCAGCTAATAGTTCTTTTTTTAATTGTTCTAAACTTTTCATTTATTTGTTTTAATTATTTAAAAAATAGTTTTTTTAGAATTAATGAACCTAATTTTCTTTCAACTCCTATTTTAGATGTTGGAATACCTGTTTTTCGAGCAAAACTTTGTTTTACACCTGTAATGCCTAATAGTCTTTTCCAAGAAAAAGAAAAACCATATTTTCTCATAATTTAAATTTTTACACTACAATATTTAATTCAGATGGTGGCGGTGGTAGTTCGTTTAAGCCTGAAACTTCCTTGCCTGAATCTTCCACTTTAGTAGATGAAACACCAATGGATGCTGTTACCCAAGCAAAAAATTTAGATATACTTTGACTGTCGGCAGTATCAAGACTAACTACACTTTCGGTAATTTGCTTTAAAACACTAGTATCTGCTCCGCTACCTGCTGCACAAGCAACTGTAAAAGCAACTTTACGTTTTCTAAATTCATTTAATCCACTTTGCCAATCATCCGTAGGAATACCATCTGTCATTATAAAAACAAGAGGCTTCCAATCACCTTTGGTTTCAGCAGTTGTTTTAGCCACTTCATTGTCTATGCAATTACTAACCACCTTAAGAGCATCACCCAATGCTGTTGTTCCTGTTGCTTGAATATCTTGCATCTGAAAAGAAGATAAATCAGTTAAAGGAATAATTTGTCTAGCAGTGCTGTCAAAAGTTATAACGCTTAAAAAAGCAGTTTCAATAGCTTGAGGATTTTGTCGTAATGAGCTAATCATTACTTGCACACCATTTTTTACGGATTCAATAGGTTCTCCCATCATTGATCCTGATGTGTCTAATAACAAATATACGGGTAATCGTCTCATATGTATGATTTTAAAATTCGGTTAATTGTTTGAAGAAATAATTTATCATCTGAAGCATCACCTATAGCATCAAATTTCCACTCATTATTTCTTTTGTAGAGTTTGCCAAGTACCATTGCCCCTTTTCCTTTGTAGTTCGAATCAGTAACTATATCATAGTTTGAAAACACACTATTAACTTTTGAAGGAGTTCCTTCATACATTCTAATTTTGGCAAATGGAACGTGAGAAAAATCAAAATTCTGACCTTGATTTAAATAAATATTCAAGAAAAAGAATATTTTATCCACACTATTATCTACTTTATTTAAGTCAACAGAAATAATCTCATTGTCTAACCCGTCATCACCACCCACATCGCCTTGTCTGTCGTCTCCACTATGCTTTAAAGCACCATCTTTGGTAGTCAATTTACCTAATGGATAGTTGTTTTTGGATAAAAATCCGTTGTACTCAGGTGAGTATATCCAATCCACCAATTGTCCATTCGCATCAACTAGAATGCAACTTAGGTCTAAATCAACATCTTCTACAACTTTCTTTTGTCCAAAACCAAGAAAACCTGGTTTCATAGTTTCGATTGCTCCCCAGTTAACTCCTACACAAAAGTTAGTCAAAGCTTCACCTGAACTTTTTCTCAAGTCAATTTTTTGACCTTTACTTAGATTAATTGCCATAATTTATTTTATTTAATTATTGTTCCATCATAATATTTCTGAAGAAAAAAAGCTAAATCCGCTTGGTACCCAATTCCCGAAGCTTCAAATTTCCATTGAGCATTCCTTTTGAAAAGCCTTCCAAATTCAACACCAGTTTCAATTGAAAAATCTTCATCTAGTTCGTATTTAGCAATTTCTTCGCCTTTTAAATCGTCTACAATTCTGATGTAAGAATTTCTTACCTGTCCAAAATTTTGTCTTCTAGCTTGAAAGTCTTCGATAGTAACTACAAAAAGTATTTCTTGTGTATCTGGACTTACTTTGTTTAGATCAATTTTGATAGCTTCGTCATCATCACCATCACTACTTTTACCGTCTGGGTCGTCACCTGTGTGAATTAAACCGTACAAACCCGATCCACAATTGTTAGTTTTACATTCTTCTGGTTTATCGTGACCATTACCACATAAATTACCATAAAAAATAAAGTGCTGTTCACTTAAAAGTTTTCTATTTTCATTAATCATAATTGCAGACGCGTCTAAATCAAAGTCATGTCCTGATCCTTCGTTTGGGTCCCACCCAAGACCTACTGTAATCTTGCTTAATCCGATGTCAATTTTTTGACCTTTGATTAAATTAATAGCCATTTTGTTAATTAATTTTAGATTTACAATTCTAATGAAATTTTTTGTTTAAAACAAAAATAATTATATATTTGATTTATGAATTTATTAATTAGTTTAACAAATGAATTAACTGGGATTATTCAAGCGATTGAAGGCAAAAATTTAGAAATAACCCGTCACAATTCGAATGCAACAATGTCCAACTTAGGGGCAGCAGCAGCATATTTCTTGACAAATAATTCTAAGAATCAAACAACTAGAATCGTGGGACAAGTTGCAGCTGTTGGGGGTCTAATTCATGGTAGTAATCAAAGAAACAAGGCATCTGAAATTAAATCGAGTAATTATAATTTATTAAAACAGGGTATTGAGAAAATTTTGAACCTTCCTTTTGATTCTTTCCGCAGGGAAGCTAATCCTGAAACAAAGAGATTTTTTCTTCAAAAAACTCTTACTATTTCAAGTTATTTTGATAAGTTTGTTGAAGAACATGCGTCTTCAATTAAAACAAACAGTGCTTTAAGTTCGAATAAACAAAACATACTCATGACACTAAATAATCAAGAAGTTTTCTATTACAAAATTAAATTACTTGATTTTCTTAAAAAAATTGATCATTCCATTTTTGATACTCAACATTTACATTTTTATCAGCGTGATTTGGCTCTCATTAACAAAGAGAAGCTTAAAAATGAAAGTTATTTAATGCTCGGTTTAATTTTTTTCTTATCTGCATTAGGTTTTGTGTTCATTCTAAGCTCTACTGGTTTCAGTGGCTTATTCTTTTTAATTTCTGCTTTAACTTTGTATCTAATACACACATTCTATCCTTTTCTAAATCAAACCAAAAAATTAAAGTTAAACGCAAATAGATTTGTAAATGAAATTTTAAAAACAGTATCAATAAATAGATTAAACTACTAACAATAAATAAAAATAATATGAGTGTAAATTTAATTAAAGGTCAAAAAATATCATTAGAGAAGCCTGGCGGAGGAAGTTTAACGAAAGTATTTATGGGTTTAGGTTGGGATCCTGCTCGAGGAGATGAAGAAATTGACTTGGATGCCTCTTGCTTGTGTTATGACTCTAACAATAATATTGTTGATGTCATCTATTTTGGAAAATTAAATAGCAGTGATGGATCTATAATTCATTCTGGGGATAACTTAACTGGTGAAGGTGATGGAGATGATGAAGTTATAAATGTAGATCTTTCAAGAGTTCCATCTAATATTAATTCACTTGTTTTTACTATCAATTCGTATAGTGGACAAACATTTAATGACGTAGTGAACTGTTTTTCAAGATTAGTAGACTCAACTTCCAATCAAGAACTTTGTAAATATATGTTAGCAGAGCAAGGCCCTTCAACTGCAATGGCTATGGCTAAAATATACAGACATTCAGGAATTTGGAAAATCAACGCCATGGGTAATGCTTTAAACGGAAAAACAGCAAATGATTTAGTAGAAACAATTAAAAAACTTTTATAATTATGAGTATCAATTTACAAAAAGGGCAAAGAGTGCCAATGGCAAGTAATAGTGGAGTTTCCATACAAAAATTTAGAGTGGGGTTAGGTTGGGATACCAATGAGACAGACTCTGGAGTAGATTTTGATCTTGATGCTTCGGCATTCATTTTAGGAGATAATAATAAAGTTATCAGTCAATCTCACTTTGTATTTTTTAATAATTTAAAAGATCCTGAAAATTCGGTTATTCACACAGGCGATAATTTGACTGGTGAAGGTGACGGTGATGATGAAATGATTGATATCGATCTTTCACTAATAAACAGAGATGCAAAATCAATAAATATTGTAGTTACAATTCACGATGCAGAAGTTAGATCTCAAAACTTTGGTCAGGTTAGAAATGCCTTTATCAGAATTTATGACCCTAACTCTAATGAGGAATATATGAAATTTGATTTAAGTGAAGACTTTTCGATAGAAACTGCCGTTGAATTTGGTAGGGTCTATTTACATAATGATTCATGGAAATTTGAAGCTATAGGCTCTGGTTTTAGTGGCGGGCTTCAGCAATTTGTAGATAAGTATATTTAATTTAAATTAAGATTATGAAAAGTTTAGAACAATTAAAAAAAGAACTACTAGCTGACGGAATTATTGACGCAGCAGAAGTTAATGAACTAAAGGAAATCCTCTATGCTGATGGTGTAATTGATACAGAAGAAGCAGAGTTTCTTTTTGAAATCAATGATGCTGTATCAGGTAAAGGAAATGACCCTAGTTGGGAAACCCTATTTATTGATGCTATTACCAGTTATTTACTTGAAGATGAAAATTCTCCAGGCGAAATTGATGAAGATGAATCCAATTGGTTACATGAAAAAATTAAAGGTGATGGTCAAATTGATAGTATTGAAAAAAATCTTTTACTAAACCTAAAAAGTAAAGCCAAATCATTTCCTTCAAATTTAGAGTCATTACTATAAAATACATGTTATGAGATTAACCCAAAGAGAAATAGAAGATTTCAAAAAGTTATGTTATAATGGTGTAAAAGTGGATTATGTTTATCAAGGTAAGGTTGGAACAGGGAAAGTATCAGGAACAGGATTTATGGGAGGTGTAAAAGTCCAACATGTTTTATCTCATGTTATTTCTGATTATGGTTTATCAACTGGAATGTACTCTAGTTTAGTCGTAAATGGGAAAAAAATTATTTAGAAATCAAATATTTTTTTTAAACTCCAATTTAAATTGGAGTTTTTTTTTATGAATTTATTGTGTAAATAATTTTGGTTATTAAAATTAATCTTCATGTATCACAAAAGATTTAGACAAAAAAAACAACTACATGTTTTGTATACGCAGAAATAGTAAAGAATTTGGACCCATGATATACAATCTTTAAAAAAATATGTTGAAAATGGGCAAATCTTAAAACAGGACTTTGCTTTCTTGGTGTCTAATCCGAGTGATCCCAAAACTGTACGCTATTTTCTGAAAAAGAATAAGGTAAAAGTAAAAATCCATAACAAAGGAAATTTATTATCTCAAATTAAAAAAATTTGGGAAGAAGTAATTATACCAGATAAGATATTTAATAGAAAAAAATTATTCAATGATAATAGATTCTTAATCCTAACATCTGTTGGATTATCCCCAATAATTTTGATGAAGTTTACTTTATTTTCATATTTTACTTTTTATTCAATTGCTTTGTATTTTTCTGTAGTTTGGGGTTTATTTTATTTCTATTTATTCAAAACTAAGCAGGTTAATTTTAAAATTACTATTTTAATTTTTTTCTTAACTCAAGTATTTATTTTTTTATTATTACTATTACAAACAATACCAGGTATTAGTTTTATTTATTCCTTAACTGAATCTGAATCAATTATTAAGAAATTAATTGGATATATTTTTGGTGTTGGCTTTTTTGAAGAACTAATAAAATCGTTGCCAATCTATTTTATTGCTAGACATTCTAAAGAACCTTTAATTCCTCAAACTTTAGTATTCTATGGATTGATTTCTGGAACTGGTTTTGGTGCTTCTGAAGGTGTTTTGTATCAAATAGGCTTGAATTCAGAATTAGATTAAAACACCTCATTTTTCATGAACATTGCACGTCTAACAAGTTTACCTTTTCTGCATTCTGTGTGGACTGGAATTTCTGCATATTTTATTTCATTTGCAAATTTATATCCTAAATTTAGAATATCACTATACTTTCTTGGATTAGGAATTCCATCACTTTTACATGGAGCTTATGATGTTTTTGGCTGGAATATTATTGGTCTCATAGTAACTTTTACTGGAGTAATATTACTTACAGCTTATCTGGGAAAAGGTCCTAATTTACAATCAAAATTAAAATAATCAAATTAGGTTCTGTTACATTTTGATTAACAAAAAAATTAAAATCTATCTTTACTTTCAAAAATTGTTGTTTAAAATTCATTTATGCCCCAAGGCGTTTATATTACAAGCAATTAACTTTAAATTAATGTGAGTTCGATTAAAGCAGAAATCTTATTGTCAGTGATATCTAAATTTAATGATAGTTTTCTATCAAAAAAAAAGGAATAAACTATTAATCCAGATAATAAATTTATACATAATTTGTCTTTTTTCAATCTAATTTTGAAAAAAAAATAAACTAGTAACAATCTATGCGTTATCTTACTAAATCACTTTACAAAACAGGCCTAGAATGCCCTAACAAGCTGTACTACATTAAAAATAAGAAATATGCCAATACCAAAAAAGACGACCCATTTCTTGAGGCTTTAGCTTCTGGTGGGTTTCAGGTTGAAGAATTGGCTAAGTTACATTATCCAGAAGGTGTTTTAATTGAAGATAAAAAGTCGGATAAAAATTATGACTATGATGACAAGGTGGTTCAAACCAATCACCTTTTACAACAAGACAACGTTGTTATTTTTGAGGCAGCTTTTAAGTTTGAAAATCTATTTATACGCCTAGATATTCTAGAGAAAAAAGGCAACCATATCAACTTGATTGAAGTAAAGGCCAAATCCTTCGATTCCAAAAATATGGAATATGAGTTCATAGGAAAGAAAGGCGGTCTTGTAGCGGATTGGAAATTTTATCTTTTTGATGTGGCTTTTCAAAAGTACGTTATAGAAAAATCACACCCAGAATTTAAAGTCACACCGTTTTTAATGCTTGCCGACAAATCAAAGACAACAACCATAGACGGTTTAAGCCAATTGTTTAGGGTAACTAAAAACACTGATAATCGCACAGGTGTTGAATGTAAGATAAAACGATTGGATACTATAGAAGAACAATCGGTTTTAACTAAAGTCAATGTGTTTAACCCTATACAAGGCATAGAACAGGGTAAATATAGAATTATTGAAGCGTTTGATTTTGAAACATCCATCAAAGAGTTATCCAAAGCCTACCATGAAGATAAGTACTTCAATTATACACTACAGTATAACGTTTGCAAGCATTGCGAATTTAAAACTAATAAAGACACGCAAAATTTAAAATCTGGTTTTAAAGAATGCTTCAGTAAGCAAATGGCATGGACAGAAAAAGAATTTAAAGAACCCAATGCTTTTGAAATATGGGATTTTAGGTCTTGGAAAAAACTTGAAGAAAGCCAACGATTACTACTTAAGGATTTAGATGAAACCGACTTTGGTGAAGATAAACCTAAAGCAGGAAAAATGTCTAGGGTTGAGCGTCAATTAATACAGCGAGAAAAAGCTATTTCAACTGATAATAAACCTTATATTTTAAAAGATGAACTCAAGGAAGAAATGAGTACATGGCAATATCCTTTGAACTTCATAGATTTTGAAACTTCAACTTCACCATTACCTTTTTTTAGTGGTCAAAAACCCTATGAGCAGGTAGCTTTTCAATTTTCACATCATATCTATCATAAAGATGGAACCATTGAACATGCTGCTCAATACATCAACACCACTGCAGGTGAGTTTCCAAATATAGATTTTTTAAGGGCCTTAAAAGAGTCTATTGAAAGCAATGAAGGGTCTATTTTCATGTTTTCCAATCATGAAAATACCATCATTAACCATTTGGTAGAACAAGTTTATGAATCCGATTTACCCGACAGAGCAGATTTATTTGTTTTTGGACAACAGATTTCAAAAAGTAAGGAAGATACACCATTAATTCCCTGGAAAGGGTATCGCTTAATGATAGACTTATGTATGGTCATCAAGGATTATTATTATAATCCATATACTAAAGGTTCAAATTCAATTAAACAGGTCTTACCTGCGGTATTTGAGAGTAGTCCATTTATTAGAGGTAAATATTCTAAACCTATTGGTAAGATTAATTTAAACTCACTCAACTTTGATAAGGATAAAATTTGGCTTAAGATTATTGATGGTATTGTAGAAGACCCTTACAAAAGCCTACCAAAAGTATTTGATGAATGGAATGATGACTTTGAAACCTTATCTGAGCTAGAAGATATTAACAATGGTGGTGCAGCACTAACCGCCTATGGTAAATTACAATATACAGATATGAGCGATGAGGAGCGCTTACAAATAAAAGATGCCCTACTGCGTTATTGTGAGCTAGACACTTTAGCTATGGTGATGATTTTTGAACATTTAAAAGAACTTACAGAAAATAATTAAGAAGATGGTATCATTTATAATAGTTTATCTTGCAATAGGATTTTGTATTGGCTTAATATTCAATATCCTTTATTTTGTAACCTACAAACCGCTTTCTGAACCACTGGAGGTTTTAGCCATTCTTCTGTTATGGCCTACTGTACTAACAAGTTTTATTAATTGCTTTTTTGATACAGATGAATAAATCAAAATGTTTATTTAAAAAAATTATATGAACAGTTTATGTTTGTTAGATTTAGACCATACCTTAATTTATGGCTCATATGCACCTTCAGAAAAAGCAGAATTGTTGTTTGAGTATAGTGAATATCTAAAAGTCTACAAACGACCATTTGTAGATGAATTTATTGACTTTTTGAATCGTTACTACACACATATTATCGTATATACAACTGCTAAAGAAGACTATGCGAATCGTATTTGTTTAGGGCTAAATATCGATGCTTTCAAAATTTTCACAAGACAAGATTGTAAACAAAAAAACGATAGGTATTATAAACCTTTCCAGCATCAATGGGATCATTTATATGAAAAAATTGATATTATAGATGATAGTCCAAATGTTTGGCTTGGTACTGATGCCTTTGAGTCTAAAATTAGATTTATTGTGCCTAAAGAATTTAGGGGGGAATTACATGATGATGAACTAACTAGAATTATAAACGTTATAAATCTAAAGGACTAATTTCAATAAATTTTTCTTATTGTTTTACAATTAAAAATCGAACGATAAAATGCTTTTTAAATCCTCAATAAAGTTAGAAGAGTCAACTGTAGAGCTCACTAGTCGAGCCCACAACCTATAAAGTTGTGGGTTATTTTTTAAATCAATATTTAAATTCTAAAACCAATTTTACATACTTCAAACAAAGATATTCTTGTAAAACAGTGACTTATCGGTGATGGTTTATAATATGAGACAGATGCTTTAATATAAATTATCACATCAAAACACCTGATCATCAATACATCAAATGCTGTTTGGACTTATTCCTCCATCCAGCCTGATTTACATAGTCAACAAAGAATACCTTTAAATCAGCTTGATTCTGGTATTCTACGAAGAACAACTTCTTGTCCGCTTGGTTGGCATATTCTGTAAAGAACCATTTCCCATCGTTTTTCCTAGCTTGATTTTGGTATTTGACCTTATATACCTTTAGGTCGGCTTGGTTTTCATAGTCGACAACAAATACCTTGACATCAGCTTGATTTGGATATTGCACCGAAAACACCTTTTGTGCCTTACAATTGATTCCGAATAATAAGATTGATGAGATTGTAAAAAATAGTTTCATTTTAGATATATTATGATTCGTTCTTAAAAATAGCAAAAAATAGACCAGATATTGCTTTCTAATAAATCACTAATTAAAGCAAATTGTTTTTATATACCCGCTATGTCAATGAAAGCGAGTCTAACAAACAAGAACTTGATAATTTAAGCCAATCCAAAACTGCTTTTAAACAAAACTTAGAAAAGGCTTATTGTAAGTTAGAAAGCTTTGATACATTATACAATCAGACATTTATTTCAAGCAACGCTTGATTGGTTCGATATTCCCCGAAAACATTGAATTTGACGGAAAAAAAATTCGAACAACAAGAATCAACGATGTATTAAGATATATCTTATTGATTGACAATGATTTATACAAAAATAAAAAGGGACAAATCTCAAAATTTTTAAGTTTGTCCCGTTTGGTGGTGGGGGAATTAAGTCACAAATACCGAATTATTTTGAGGGGTTTTGATTCATTTGTAGGCTTACAAAGCTTGTCAAACAACCACAAAATACTATCTTTGTTTTGCCTTGAAACAGAGGCGAGTTGACATTTTGGACAGCAAATTTCAGGGAGTTTGTGCCCTATTTGTGCCCCAAAGTTCTTAAGTCATTGTAAACCAAAGGAAGTTAGGTTTTGTATCGGAAAATAGATAGGTCAACTTACTGGCAAAGCGAAAGGAGTATCTCAATACTCAAATGTCCAAAAAGTCAAGTTAGATTAAATCTTACAGAGTACAATAAAGAGTTTTATTAGATATGGCTTAAGCATATTAAATTCTTACGAGAATTTTACGCTTCAAAACCGTCAAATAAAATAGGGCAAGTATATAATTAGAATAATGATAATGGAAAAAAATGCCGCCAAAAACACAGCTCCAGCGCCGATATCCTTAATAATCCCGATTTTTTTGTTGTGGTCAGGATGCACAAAATCGGAGATATCTTCAATGGCAGTATTGAGCGCTTCTACACCCATAACCAATCCAAAAGTGAACAGTTGGAACATCCATTCGATAGCTGTTATCTCAAAATAAAAGC